>WNGH01002779.1_pt1 | contig 21886 bp, 21 predicted proteins | sample 5400631 | NCBI WGS metagenome assembly WNGH01 (sample SAMN13153373, study PRJNA577476) | soil metagenome | isolation source: 115 cm soil or saprolite under Garry oak tree replicate 1 | place: USA:California | collected 2016-06-15
AGACCTTCTGCTTCTCCTCGATCGCGCGGACGATCGTCGTGCCCGGCTCCCAGACGGCGAAGTCCACGAGCGTGGTGGTGCCGCCGCTGATGGCGGCGCGGCTGACCTGTTCGGGTGGCGCGCTCAGCGTGTGGCCGCCGCCGAGCGCCGGGATCGGCCAGTGCGTGTGCACGTGCGGGTCGATGCCTCCGGGGATGACGAGCTTGCCGGTGGCGTCGATGATGCGGGCGACGTCGCGGGGCAGCGTGCCGGGCGCGGCGACGGCGACGATGCGTTCGCCCTCGACGCCGACGTCCCAGGCGCCGACGCCCTGGGGAGTGATCACCTGTCCACCACGGATCACGAGATCGAGCATGGTTACTCTCTCCTCAGTTCCCCTGCTCCCAGCCCATCCACTGGCCGGTGTCCGGGTCCTGGTAAATCGTGTACCGCGCGGCCGGGTTCGTCTTGTTGGTGGCGTGATAGATGCGGACGCGGCGGCCTCCGGCGACGTTGAAGTCCAGCCAGTGGAGCTCCCACGTCGGTGCCCAGTTGAGCTGCGAGCCGAGGCTTCCGGCCACCGGAACGCCGAGGCGGCGATCGCGCGCGGCGCGGGCGATCATGTCTTGCGTCGGGCGATCCGCCGGCACGGGCGGCGCCGTCGCCGGCGTGTAGGGATAGGTCGCCGTGAGATAGATGGGACGCTTGCCGCGAAAGCCCCAGATGGCGATGGCGAAGAACACCGGGTTGGGCCAGGCGTCGCCCGTCGTCAGCCGAACGATCCGCGGACTTCCCTCGTGATTGCCCGCAGGCAAGAGCTCGGGCCGCCAGTAGAAGCGCGCGCCCCGCAACGGTGAATCGAGCCGTCCCTCGTCGACGTTGACCTGCATGATGGGATTGAGGTCCAGGCAGGGGACGTTGCCGTCCGCCTCGATCGTGAAGCGGACCGTGAACTGCTGGGGAAAGGTGAGCCGGCTCACGTCGCCGCTGAAGGTCCAGCGGAAGAGGAATCGCTGGAAGATCCCCTGAGGGGGCAGGCCCGCGCCCGGCACGCACTCGCCATCGTTCAGCGCGGTGATCCTGACGAAGCCTCCCGTGGAATCGGCGGACATCTCGTCGATGCGCAGCGCTCGCTGAGCGTTCGCGCTGGTGTCCGCGAACTGGACCCGTCCCAGCTGCCAGGTGACCGGACCTTGCGCCCTCGCCGGAAGTGACGCGCCGAGCACCTGGGCCGCGCCGAGCAGGAGCGCAAGGCCGAGTCGAAGCGGGCGGATCATGCTGCCTGGTACAGCAGATGGGCCGCGCTCGTCAAGCACTCGGCGAACGATCGCTCTCCCGACTGATCGCGCCTAGTCGTAAACGGTTTCGAGATAGTGGCTCGGGTCGACCTTGGCCTCGATCACCGTCGGGTGATCGGCGGCGAGGGCATCCTTCAAGGCGCGGGTGAGCTCGCCAGCGGAGCGGGCGCCGACCGCGGGCACACCGAAGTAGTGGGCCGGAGGATCCACGTGCTCTTGTTCTCCGAGGTCGGTCCCGTAGAGGCCGAAGCGACGCCGGACCTGCTTGACCTGGATCAGCGAGAGCCAGCCGTCGTCGAGCACGACGATGGGCAAGGACAGTCCGAGACGACGCGCGACGGCCACCTCACCACACGTCATCTGGAAGCATCCGTCCCCGATCAGGGCCACCACCGGGCGCTGCGGGCGGGCGAGCTTCGCCGCGATGGCTGCCGGCAGCCCGAACCCCATTGATGACCAGCCGTTCGTGATCAGAAATGTGCGCGGCGCGTGCGCCGTCCACTGCGACGCGATCTGGTGGGTGTGAGCGCCGACGTCGAAGGCCAGGATGCCGTCGCGGGGGAGCACCTCTCGAACAACGTCGATCGCATGGTGGGGCGCGAATCCCGCCGACGTGGGTCGAAGCGAACGATGAAATCGGTCACGGTGCTGCGCAGTCATCGTGGCCGGCCACTCGGGGCGAAGGGCCGGACGCTGCGCCAGCCACTCGAGCGAAGCGTCGAGGTCGCCGATCACCTCGTGGGCAATGGTCACGCTTCGATCCGCATCCACGGGATCCACGTCGATCGACAGGAGCGGCACCTTGCCGATCCAGGCCTCATACTCCACCTCCACGACGTCGTAGCCGAGCCCCACGACGAGATCAGCGCTGCGCAAGAGCTCCCGCTGCACCTGGCGCCGGGCCCGCTCGATGCAGCCGAGGGAGAGCGGGTGATCCTCCGGGACCATGCCCTTGGCCATGGTGGTCGACGCGAAGGGAAGCCGATGGCGATCGATCACCGATTGGAGCACGTCGGGGTTGCGGAGGCGCATGGCCGACGAGCCGACGACCGCGACAGGCCGGCGCGCGGCCCCCAGGATCTCGGCCGCGCGCTGCAGCGAAGCCTCCGGGGCGGGGTGCCGCCGCCGTCCCACCGGAGTCGCAGGCACGTCCTCGGGGGCCGACGCCAGCGCGACGTCCTCGGGCAAGTCCAGGTGAACGGGTCCAAGGGGCTCGCTCAGGGCGATCTCGAGCGCCTCGGCGAGCATCGAGGCGACGCGGCCCTCCCGAAGGGCCAGCGTGGCCTTCGTGATCGGCCGGAAGAGCGTGTGATGATCGATGGCCATCTGGATGCGGCGCCCGAGCTGCGACGTCGGCACATTGCACGTGATCGCCAGGAGCGGCGAACGATCGAGGTAGGCATTCCCGACTCCGGTCGTGAGGTTCGTGGCGCCGGGTCCCAGCGTCGCGATGCAGAGTCCCGGCGCGCCCGTCAGTCGGCCCATGACGTCGGCCATGAACGCCGCTGAGCCCTCGTGGGCCGTGAGCACGTACGGCAGCCGGCCGACGCGCATGGCTTCGATCAGCGGCAGCACGTTACCGCTCGGGATGCCGAACCCGTGACTCACGCCCGCTGCGCGGAGCGTCGCGACGATGAGCTCAGCGTTGTTCATGGCCGTCCTCCTTCAGAGAAGCGGCCGGCGTCCCACTGACTATAATCGCGTTCCATGAACATCGGCCTGGGACACCTCCATCTTCATTGGCATCGACAGCTCAGACAGGGGCGCACGGCCGAGCCTCCGCTCGCGCACGGGCCCGGCCTGCGGTTCCTCGACGGGGTCGCCTTCGTCAATGGATTCGTGGGGCCGCTGACGTCCCTGCCGCAGCTCCACATGATCATCACGACGCACCAGACGGCGGGCGTCTCGTTGCTCACGTGGTGGCTGTTCGTGGCGTCGGCAGCGCTCTGGCTGGTCTACAGCGTCGTCCATCGGGCCTGGCCCGTGATGATCTCCGCTGTGCTCTCGATCGTGGTGGAGCTGGCGGTCATCGTGGCGGTCCTCGTCTACCGCTAGCGGAACCCGGCACGTGGAGCGCGTGCGATCGCCTCGTCACGATGAGGTCGAGATCAGCGTGTGGCGACGGCGTGGATCGCGTTCCACACGCGCTCGGCGCTCGCCGGCATGTCGAGCTCGCGCACGCCCACGGCCGCGAGCGCGTCCATCACCGCGTTCATCACCGCGGGTAGCGCGCCGACCGTGCCCGCTTCGCCGGCCCCCTTGGCGCCGAGCGGGTTCAGCTTCGTCGGGACCGGGTTGCTCTCGATATGCATGTCGGGCAGCGTATCGGCGCGCGGGATCGCGTAGTCCATGAACGACGCCGTGAGCAGCTGGCCCGACTCCGCGTCGTAGACGACCTGTTCCATCAGCGCCTGCCCCACCCCTTGCGCCACGCCGCCGTGGATCTGTCCCTTGAGCGTGACCGGGTTGATCACCGTGCCGACGTCGTCGACGATGACGTAGGAGGCGAGCGTGACCGCGCCCGTGTCCGGATCGATCTCGGCCTCGCAGACGTGGCAGCCGTTCGGCCACGTGTCCTGCTTCGGCACGAACGTGCCGGTCTCGTAGAGCCCGGGCTCGAGGCCGGGCGGGAGCTGGGCGGGCTGGAACGCCGCGCGCGCAACCTCCTTGAGGACGACCGCGCGATCGGTGCCCACGACCGAGAACTTCCCATCCGCGAACGTGATGTCGGCCTCCGACGCCTCCAGCAGGCGCGCGGCGATCTTCTTGCCCTTGGCGATGACCTTGTCCGCCGCGGTCCACAGCGCGGTGCCGCCGATGACGGTCGAGCGCGAGCCCATGGTGCCCATGCCGAAGGCGACGCGCTCGGTGTCGCCGTCGATGTAGCGCACGTCGGCCGGGTCGAGCCCGAGGCGCTCGTGCAGGATCTGCTTGAACGTCGTCTCGTGCCCCTGGCCCTGGTTCTTCGATCCCATCAGGAGCGTGGCGCTGCCGCTCGGCGCGAAGCGGATCTCGGCGAACTCCGGCTGCGGGCCGGCCGCCTTCTCGATCGCGTTCACGACGGCCAGCCCGCGGAGCACGCCCCGTTTCCGTGCCGCCTCGCGGCGGGCCGGAAAACCGGCGACGTCGGCGAGCTTCAGCGCCTCTTCCATGTTCTTGTCGAACGCGCCGCAGTCGTAGTTGCCCCCGAGCGGCGTGCGATACGGCATCGCGCCCGACGGGATGATGTTCCGGCGGCGCAGCTCGATGCGGTCCACGCCGAGCTCGCGCGCGGCGTCGTCGATGAGGCGCTCGATGACGTACGTCGACTCCGGCCGCCCGGCGCCCCGGTACGGCGCGGTGGAGTTGGTGTTGGTCATCACGCTGAGGACTTGGACGTAGGCGGCCGGAAACGTGTAGACGCCGACGAGCGTCGTCACGTTGCTGAACGTCGCCAGGAGATTGCGATCGGACGACACGTACGCGCCGACGTTGGCGAGCGTGCGTACGCGGAGCCCGATGAACCGGCCGTCGGCGTCGAGCGCCAGCTCGGCGTCGGTAACGTTGTCGCGCGCGTGCTCGTCGGCGGGAATCGCCTCGCGCCGCTCGCACATCCACTTGACCGGGCGGCCGAGCTTGCGCGCGGCCCACAGCACCAGGCGGTGCTCGGCGTACTGCCAGCCCTTGGTCCCGAACGCGCCGCCGATGTCGCCGGCGATGACGCGGATCCGATGCTCGGCGACCTTCAGGATGTTGGTCGCGAGCGCGGTGCGGACGCGGTGCGGGTACTGGACGTCGGCGTAGAGCGTGTAGCGATCCTCGCCGCGATCGTAGACGCCGAGCGCGCCCCGCGCCTCCATGTACTGGGCGTGGACGCGCGTGATGACGTAGCGACGCCGGACGATCCGGGCCGCCTTCGCGAAGGCCACGTCGGTCGCCGCCTTGTCGCCCGCTTCGAACAGGTTCGAGATGTTGTCCGGGCACTCGTCCCACACCTTGGCGCTGCCCGCCTCGGCCGCCGCGGCGGTCGACGTCACGGACGGCAACGGCTCATAGTCGACGCGCACGAGATCGGCGGCGTCCTCGGCTTGAGCGCGCGTCTCGGCGATCACCATCGCGATGGGGTCACCGACGTAGCGCGCGCGGTCCGGCGTCAGCCCTCGCTGCGGCGAGGCGAACATGGGCGAGCCGTCCGGGCGCTTCCGCTTCAACGTCATCGTCATCGTGCCGAGGCCGTCGCGGGCCACGTCCGCCCCGGTGAAGACGGCGAGCACGCCGGGCGCGCTCAGCGCCGCCGCGGCGTCGATCCCGCGGATGCGCGCGTGAGCGTGCATCGAGCGGACGATCACCGTGTGGGCCTGGCCCGGCAGATCGACGTCGGCGTGGAAGCGGCCTTCGCCGCGAACGAGGCGGACGTCCTCGAAGCGCTTGATGCCTTGCCCGATCCCGAACTGGCCCATGCCGCCCTGGTCAGGGCGCCGGCGCGAACATGGGAACCGGTGGCCCACCCTCGCTCGGCTTGAAGACCACGCGCACGGCCTGACCGATCCGCACCGAGTCGAGATCGCAGTCGACGATGTTCGTCATCATCGTCGGGCCTTCCTCGAGCGTGACGTAGGCGATGACGTAGGGCTCGGGCACCCGCCGCATGACGCTGTACGTGTAGACCTTGCCGCGGCCCGACGCCGGCCGCCACTCGGTGGCGTCGCTGCCGCAGAACGGACAGATCGTGCGTGGATAGTGGTGCGATTGACCGCACGCCGTGCACTGCTTGATCACGAGGCGGCCGTCGGCCGCCGCGTCCCAGAACGGCTTCGTCTCCGGCGTGACCGCCGGCGCGGGGATCTTGCGCTGCGCCTGAGCCATGGCCGTCACTCCCTGTCCATGATGATGGTCGCGCTGGCGTGCCGCGTGCCCAGTGATCCGCCGGTGCCGTGGGCGAGCGCGACGTTGCAGTTCTTCACCTGCACCTTGGGATGGGCCTCGCCGCGGAGCTGGCGCACGGCCTCGATGATCTTGGTCATGCCGCCGCGGTTGGCCGGATGGTTGTTGCAGAGCCCGCCGCCGTCGGTGTTGAACGGCAGCCGGCCGACGCCGGAGATGAGATTGCCGTCAGCGACGAACTTGCCGCCCTGGCCCTTCTCGCAAAAGCCGAGGTCCTCCAGCGTCATCAGCACGGTGATCGTGAAGCTGTCGTAGATCGAGGCGTACTTGATGTCGGCCGGCGTGACGCCGGCCTCGGCAAAGGCCCGGGGGCCAGACCACACGGCGCCGGTGTACGTGAGGTCGACCTTGCCACCCATCTGGAGCTTGAGCGCCTCGCCGGCGCCGAGCAGCCGCACGCGCGGCCGCTTCAGGCTGCGCGCGATCTCCGGCGCGACCACGACCACGGCGCCGCCGCCGTCGCTGATCACGCAGCAGTCGAGACGATGGAGCGGGTCGGTGATGATCGGCGAGTTGACCACGTCCTCGACGGTGACGACCTCGCGCAGCATCGCGTGCGGGTTGTGCTGGGCGTGCTGCGACGCGGCGACCTTCACCCAGGCGAGCTGAGCGCTCGTCGTCCCGAACTCGTGCATGTGGCGCATGGCCGCCATCGCGTACATGTTGGCGGTGGCCGGCGCGAACGGGAACTCGAACGGTGCGTCGGGCATGGCCGCGGCCGGCACGCGCGGCGCCGTCCCCGTCGCCTGGCCCTCGGAGCGTGGCCGCCCCGCCAGCGTGATCAGCGCGATCTTGCACTTGCCGAGCGCGATGGCCTCGGCGGCGTGGGCGACGTGCACGACGTAGGACGACCCACCGGTGTCCGTCGTGTCCACGTGGCGGAGCTTCAGGCCCAGGTAGTCGGCCATCGACAGCGGCCCGAGCCCCGGGGCGTCGCCCGCGCAGAAGTAGCCGTCGACGTCGTTCTTGCTGAGCCCCGCGTCCTCGAGCGCGCCCCTGGCGACTTCGGCGTGGAGCTGTGGCACCGACTTGTCATCGGCCTTGCGCGTCGGGTGCTCGAAGGCGCCCGCGATGTAGGCCTTGCCCTTGATCGTCATCGACGGGCCGCTCCCTTCTCGAGCACGTCAGGGTTCAACACGTTGATCGGCTTGCCCGCGGCATAGGCCAGCACCTCGTCGAAGATGTTGCTGAACATGTGCTCGAGCCCGTCGCGCTCCACGTAGCCGAGATGCGGCGCGCTGACGACGTTGTCCATGGCCAGTAGCGGGTGCCGCCCTCCCATCACGGGCTCGTCCTCGTACACGTCGACCGCGGCCATCCCGGGGCGGCCGGCCCGGAGCGCCGCCTCCAGCGCGCCCGGCGCGATCAGCCCGGCGCGGCTGGTGTTCACGATGAGGGCCGTGGGCTTCATGCGGGCGAGGTCGGCGGCGGTGACGATTCCGCGCGTCTCCGGAATCAGCCTCAGATGCAGCGACACGACGTCGGACTGTTCGAAGAACGCTTCCCTGCTCGCGGCGACCTGATAACCGTCGGCGCGCGCCTTGTCGAGCGTCGTCTGACGCCCCCAGGCGATCACGTTCATGCCGAACGCTTTGCCGTAGCCGGCGACCACCGCGCCGATCTTGCCGTAGCCGAAGATGCCGAGCGTCTTGCGGCGGAGGCCGATGCCGATGGGATAGGCTTGCCAGCGGCCGGCCTTGAGCGCGGCCATCTCCTGAGGGATGCGCCGGAACGCCGCAATGATGAGCCCCCAGGTCAGCTCGGCGGTCGCGTAGGACGGCCGGCCGCCGGCGGTGTTCGACGACACGATCACGCCGTGCCGCGTGCACGCCTCGAGATCGATGTGGGGCACGACGCCGGCCTGGCAGATGAGACGGAGCGCCGGGAGGCGGTCGAGGAGCGGCGCCGTGATCGGCGTCCGCTCGCGGATGAGGGCCAGCACTTCCGCGTCCTTCAATCGCCCGGCCAGGGCGTCGACGTCCTTGGTGTGATCCTTCCAGATCGTGACGTTGTGGCCGGCGACCTTCGAGAAGCACGCCAGCGAGCGGATCGTGTCCTGATAGTCGTCGAGAACGGCGATGTTCATCCAGGCCTCCCGGCGGCCGACACCGGGTTCGGCGCGCCGGGGCAGCCTACCATGCGACGCGGACCTTGTGGGCTAGAAGGCCCGCCGGTGCGAAAACTCGATCTCCTCGCTCGTGATGAACTCCAGCAGGACGGCTCGCCCGCCCTCGTTCATCTTCCGGGCGCGCTCGAGGGCCGGGATGATCTCCGCCGGCTTCTCGACCCTTTCGGTATAACCACCCATGGCCCGGCCCATGTCGGCGTAGTTGCCCCCGATATCCCGCGTGCGGTAGCGGTCGTGCGAGACGACGAGCGCGTGACGCTCGATGGCCATGGCGGAGTTGTTGAGCACGATCGTGGTGATCGGGATGCCACAGCGCACGGCCGTCTCGAAGTCCAGGCCCGTCATGCCGAAGGCGGCGTCGCCCATGAAGTTCACGCAGAACTTGTCGGGTGCGGCGAGCTTGGCGCCCATGATCAGGCCGAGTCCGGTTCCCAGCGCGTGGGACTTGCCCCAGCCCATGTAGCCGCGGGGCGTGGTCGCGCGATAGAACGGCACCATCTGATTGCGCGGGCTGCCCGAGTCGTGGGTCACGATGGCGTCGCGCGGATCGATCGCCCGCGTGAAGTCCCAGATCACCCGGTAGGGTGTGATGGGCACTTCCTCCGACGTCAGCTTCGGCATCCACTCCTTCAGCCACGCCTCGCGTACCGTGTGCACCTCGCTCGCGACCGTCCCCTTCCCCGCAGCGCGCTTGCCCGGGAGATCCTTGACGGCGTCGATGAACTGGCGCAGCACGAGCTTCGCATCGCCGAGGATCGGATGATCGGCCGGGTAGTTCTTGTTGAGGTCGCGCTCGTCGTTGGTGGCGTGGATGATCGTCTTCCCGGCCGGGATGTTGGTGGCCATGCCGTGGCGGGTGAAGCTACAGCCGACGCCGAACACGAGGTCGGCCTTGGGCAGGAAGTGATACACCGGCCCCGACATCACGCCGCCGCCACCGGTCCCCAGCGAGAGCGGATGGTCTTCGGGAAACGCGCCCTTGCCCTCGAGCGTCGTCATCACCGGCGCCTGGACCAGCTCGGCCAGCTCCTGGAGCTCGGCGCACGCCTCGGCGTACAGCACACCCTGGCCCGCGTGGATCACCGGTCGCTCGGCGGCCAGGAGCGCGCGCGCCGCCGCCTCCACGTCGCGGGCGTTGCCCGCCGGCGCCGTGGCCTTCACCGGCTTGTACGAGAGCGCGCCGTCACCGATGTCCGCCACCGCGACGTCCGCGGGGACCTCGACCATCACCGGCCCCGGACGGCCCATCTTTAGCAGATTGAACGCGCGGCGCATGACCTCACCAACCTGGTCGGGCAGGTTCAGGGTCTCCACGTGCTTCGTCACGGAGGCGTAGGCCCGCGCCGAGCTGAAGAGCGGAAAGACCTCGGCGCGATCGCGCTGGTGCCCGAGCGGCAGCACCAGCATCGGCACCGAGTCCGAGAACGCCGTCGCCACGCCCGCGAAGGCGTTCTCCGCGCCGGGGCCGTACTGCATGGCGAACACGCCGATGCGCCGGCCGTTCGTGGTCCGCGTGAACCCGTCCGCGATACCCACGCCCACCCGCTCTTGCCGGCACAGGACGGGCCGGATGCCGACGGCCGCGGCCGAATCGATGATGGGGGTCGTGGGATAGGCGCTCAGGAACTCGATCCGCTCCCGCTTCAAGATCTCCGCGATCGCGTCGACGACCTTCATCGTGTCTCCTCTCGTCACAGGCTCAGCAGACGGGCCGGCCCAGAGCCATGTCATACGGCGAGTCGGTCCAGAACACAACCCGAGGAGCGCGGCGGTACACTTGCGCCGGAGATCGCCACCATGGACTTCACGTACACGGCCGAGCAGGAAGCGTTTCGCAAAGAGTTCCGAGGCTGGCTGGCCGCCAACCTGCCGCACGACCTTCGCGTCGACGATCCGGCCGACGACCGCGTCGCGTCCACCCGCGAGGTCTTCGAGCGCCGCTGCGCCTGGCAAAAGGCCATGCGCAAGGCGGGTTGGATCGGCATCGCGTGGCCGACGGAGCACGGGGGGCGCGCGGCGTCGATCATCGAGCGCGTCATCTGGGACGAGGAGTACGCGGCGGCGCGGGCACCCGTGCTGCCGGGCATGGGCCTCAACCTCGTGGGGCCGACGATCATCCACTGGGGCACCGACGAGCAGAAGCACCGGTACCTGCCGCGCATCCTCGACGCCGACGAGATCTGGGCGCAGGGATTCTCCGAGCCCGGCGCCGGCTCCGACCTCGCGAGCCTGGCCACGCGGGCCGAGGACCGTGGCGATCACTTCCTGGTCAACGGCCAGAAGGTGTGGACGTCGGGCGCGCAGTACGCGCACGCCATCATCCTGCTCGTGCGCACCGACCCGAGCGCGCCGAAGCACGACGGCATCTCGTGCCTGCTCGTCGACATGAGCACGCCGGGCATCGCCGTGCGGCCGCTCGTCCTCGCCACCGGCCACCATCATTTCAACGAGGTGTTCTTCACCGACGTCGTGGTGCCGAAGCGGCAGCTCCTCGGCCCGCTCAACGGCGGCTGGAAGGTCTCGACGACCACGCTGATGTACGAGCGCCACTCGTCCGGCGCGCGCAACCCGATCGGCCAGGTTCGCGATCTCGTCGCGGCCGCGCGCCGGTTGCCGGTCGATGGCGGCACGGCGTGGGACGATCCGCGTATCCGCCAGCGGCTCGCGCAGCTCTACATTGACTGCGAGGCGATGAAGTACACACGCTTCCGCGCGCTCACGCGCCAGAACCGCGGGGAGCCGCCGGGGCCGGAGGGTTCGATCCTCAAGCTCTCGGGCTCCGAGCTCGGCGTCCGCATCGCCGACGCCGCCGGCGAGGTGCTCGGCATGCACGCGCTGGTCAATCGGGGATCGGAGCTCGTTCCCGACGCGCCGCGCTGGCTGAACCGGCTGGTCGCCGCGCGCCAGTATACGATCTCGGCCGGGACGAGCGAGATCCAGCGCAACATCCTCGGCGAGCGCGTGCTCGGCTTGCCGAAGGGTTAGTCCGCCGAGGAGGATGACGATGCCGCCCAGGCCTCGAATCGCCCATCTGGCTTCGTCCAACGCCACCATCCAGAACAGCCCGCCGCTCGTGACCAGCAACAAGGCCCGCGAGAAGTACGGCTTGCCGCTCCTGACGAGCCCGGACGGCAGCGCGCTGCGCTTCGACCCGCTCCGCCCGCAGCGCCTGGCCGCGCCGGTGACCGTCTACGTCGAGCAATTCAGCGCGCATCCCCTCGAGCGCGACGCCGCCGAGCTCTATGGCCCACCCGACGGCTATCTGGATTCGAGGGGCACGTTCCACAAAGAACGTCGCGGCGCCGACGATCGGCCGGTGTACGAGATCACGCTGCAGCCGGACGACGGCGTGTACCCGCTGCCGTACATGGCGCGGCAGGCCGACGGGCGCGCGTGGGAGGAGGACTGCGCTCGGCCGATGGCGCCGGAGCAGCAGGCGCGGCAGCCCTTCTATCCCGACGGCTCGCGGCTCTTCGAGGAGATCGATCGGCTCGGCGTCGGCGACAAGGGGATCGGCAACCTCATCTCGGCGCGCGCCGAGATCGACTTCTACCGCGTGGTCCCGTCGTCCGGCTACACGAAGGGCCTCGCCGCGAAGCTTCGCACCGACGTCGGCGAGGGTGACATCGCGGCCGAGGCGCGCGGGCGCGATTTCTTTCCGTATCGCCCCTATCACCTCGGGCCCTCGCCGGCGCGGACGGCGCTGGCGCGGATCGCCAATGCCGTGCAGCGCATCCTCGCCACGGGGAAGTACGCCGGCGCGGTCTGGACCCAGGGCAGTCCGCGCATCGAGGAGGCGATGTACTGGCTCAACCTCCTCGTCGACACCACGCTGCCGATCTGCGGCAACGCCGCCCAACGTCCGCACGGACAGGTGAGCAACGACGGCGACAAGCACATCGTCGACTCGGTCGAGTACATCGTCTCGCGCGTGTGGGCCGACGAGGCCGGGCGCAACCGCGCGGGCGTCGTGCTCGTGCAGGATCAGCAGGTGTTCGCGGCGCGGGACGTCCAGAAGGCCGACGCGCGTCCGGGTGGCTACGTCACCACCGGCGGTCACGGCGGGATCCTCGGCGCGGCGGGCTGGGAAGGCCCGGCCCTCCTCACCTACGTGCCCGCGACACGGCACACGTATTGCTCCGCCGTCAACATCACACGGCTTCCCGCCGACGTCGGCGGTCATCTGAAGACGGGCGAGCCACGGGTGCCCATCAAGGACCGGCGCGGCGACCTGCTCGAGTCGGCGATTCCCAAGGTCACCATCGTGAAGGACGGCAACTACACGACCGACGATGACGACGACGATCCGTCACGCGAGGTCGATCTGCTCGCCCAGATCGAGCGCAATCTCACCGCACACCCGCTCGCCGGGTTCGTGGTCGAAGGCCTGTCGCCCTACGGCCGACTGACCTCGGCGGTGCGCACCCGCCTCATGCGTCGCGCGGCGTTTTCCGGAATGCCGGTGGTGCTCACGGGCCGCGGCAACGCCGAGGGCTTCGTGCCTCCGCCGGCGGCGCCGTTCATCGGCGGACGGAATCTGACATCGACGAAGGCACGGCTGCTCCTCATGGCCTGCCTGATGAAGCTCGGAAGCCTGCCCGCTGCGACCGATCCCGATCGGCCGACGGCCGGCGAGGTCGAGGCCGTGCAGAAGAAGATCCGCGACTATCAGGACGTCTTCGACACGCACTGACCCGGGATGTCGATCTTCCTGATCCGTCACGGCGAGACCGAGGGCAATGCCGCGCGCATCGTCCAGCGCCCCGAGAGCCCGCTCTCGGAGCGCGGCGCCGTCCAGGCCGAGCGGCTGGCCCGTCGCCTCGCGCGCGAGGGCATCGCGCAGATCGTGTCGAGCGATCTCGCGCGCGCCGTGACCACCGCCACACGCCTTCACGACGTCACCCGCGTTCCCCTCGCCTTCGACCCGCTCCTCCAGGAGCGGAACTTCGGCGACGTCCGCGGCACATCCTACGCCGACCTCGGGTTCGACCTCTTCGCGCCGGACTACGCGCCGCCGAACGGCGAGACGTGGCCGGCGTTTCACGCGCGCGTCGATCGCGCGTGGGCACGCATTCAGGAGCTGGCGGCGGCGGCCCGCGGTCACCTCGCCGTCGTGACGCACGGCCTGGTGTGCCGATCGCTCGCCGAGCGCCATCTCGTCCTCCCCGACGGCGAGGCGGTGCCGCTCCGCTGGGAGAACACGTCGCTGACGATCGTCGACGGCCGGGCGCCCTGGCGCGTGCGCCTGCTCAACTGCATCGCCCACCTCGACGACCTGGACGTCCTCCCCCTCCGCGGCTCCGGAGTCGTCTGACCGCCGGAACGCGTTGATGACCGCCCGCGTCGCTGGCGGCCCGAACGCCTGCCCGGCCGCTTGCTCGCATGGCGCTCTCTCGGTAGGATGCCGGCTCCAGGACCCCACGAGTGAACGAAGGCCGCTTCCGCAACGACGCGCTGCTGATCGGGACCGAATGGCTCGCCGATCGGCTCGGCGATCCCGATCTCAGGATCGTCGAGGTCACGCCTCCCGGGAGCGGGTACATCTTCGCCCACATTCCCGGGGCGGTGTACATGAGCCTCGACGACGTCTTCACGGCCCGTCTGTCGGGAATCCGTCGCACGCTCGGCCCGCTCCACGAGGTGCTCGACACGCTCGGACGCCTCGGAATCTCGCCGGACAAGCACGTGGTGGTCTACGACGCCAACGGGGGCTCCGAGGCCGCCCAGGTGTTCTGGCTGCTCGAGTATCTCGGCTTCGAGCGCGTGAGCGTGCTCGAGGGCGGAGCCGAGCGCTGGATGGCGGAGGAGCGGGCCCAGACCGCGCAGGTTCCCGCCATCGCTCCCATCGCGGTCAAGGGTGGAACGCGTGACGATCGTCTGGCCACGGCGGAGTGGATCGCGCCGCGGCTGACGGATGGCAATGTCTGCGTGGTGGATTGCCGCACGCGACAGGAGTTCTCCGAGGGTCACATCCCCGGGGCGCAGAACCGTTCGTGGGACCGTACGCTACGCCTCGACGGCTATCAACGGTTCCGTGACGCGGACGACCTCCGCACCGAGCTCCGCGCGCTCGGGATCACCGAGAATCGGGAGATCGTCACCTACTGCAACACCGGGCAGCGTTCGGCTCACACGTACCTGACCCTGCGCCTGCTCGGATATCCGAATGTCCGCAACTACGATGGCTCGTGGGTCGAATGGGGCGACCGTGGGGACCTGCCCAAGGCGACCGGCGCATGACACGTTTCGTGGAGGATCGATGATGGCGGTCCAGGAGCTTCCTCTCTTTCCAGTCACGGTGGTCGGGAGCTGGTCGCGGCCGAGCTGGCTGCTGGACGCCTTGCGGAAGCGGCAGGGCGGCCGGATGAGCTCCGAGGAGTTCACGGCCGTCGCCGACCGCGCCGTGCTGGAGGCGCTCAAGTATCAGGAAGACGCGGGCGTCGACGTCGTGAGCGACGGGGAACAGCGTCGCGACAACTTCCACTCGTTCGTGGCCGACAAGCTCGAAGGGGTGAAGCTGCTCACGCTGGCCGAGATCATGGACCTCGTCGAGGACCGCGCCGCCTACGAGCGGATCTTGAAGGCGGCCGACGCGCCCGCGTTCTCGATCAAGAACGAGACGGTGGTCGGCAAGATCCGCCCCCGCCAACCGCTGGCGCTCGACGAGTTCACCTTCCTGCGCCAGCACACCAGGAAGCCGATCATGGTGCCCCTGCCCGGGCCCTACATCCTGGCGCGGTCGATGTGGGTCAAGGGCGTCTCCGACAAGGCCTATCCCACGCGCGAGCAGCTCGCGGTCGACGTGGTGAAGATCCTGCGCGACGAGCTGATCGCGCTTCGCGACGCCGGGTGCGCCTTCGTCCAGTTCGACGAGCCGGTGCTGACCGACGTGGTCTTCAACCGCGACGTCAAGGAGCGCACGTTCATGTGCGGCTCCATGGCGGAGTCGACCGGCGATCCCTCCCGCGAGCTGCTCTTCGCCACGCGCCTCCTCAACAGCGTGACCGAGGGGATCGACGGCATCCGGACGGGCGTGCACGTCTGTCGCGGCAACTGGAGTCGCAAGGACGAGGTGCTGCTGCGCGGCAGCTACGAGCCGCTGGTGCCGACCATGATGGGCATGAAGATCGATCGACTGGTGCTGGAGTTCGCCACGCCGCGTGCCGGCGATCTCGGCGTGTTCGAACGTTACCCGAAGCGCAAACAGCTCGGCCTCGGTGTCGTCAACCCTCGTTCCGACGAAGTGGAATCGCCGGCCTTCATCGTCGAGCGGGCCAAGGACGCGCTCGCGTACTTCGAGCCCGGCCAGATCTACCTGAACCCGGACTGCGGCTGGGGCACGTTCGCCGAGCGGCCCATGAACACCGCGGACGTGGCGAGCCGCAAGCTTCGCTCGATCGTCGAGGCCGCGCGCGAACTGCGCCGGACCGTGGGGTAGCGCGCGATGCTCAACGGGATCGACGTCGACGGACTCCAATCCGCCCTCGCCGCGGTGGGGGCTCAGCCCGAGGCCGCGCTGGCCCGCAAGCGGGCGCGGGTGCGCTGGCTCGATCGCCTCAAGTTCCGCGCCTACGTCCGCAACCATCAGTTCGAGGTCGACGAGCCCACGCACCTGGCCGGCGACAACGCCAACCCGACCTCGATGGAGTACGTGCTGGGCGCGCTCGGCACGTGCCTGGCCACCGGCTTCGTGTTCAACGCGACCCAGCGCGGGATCGCCATCGGCAATCTCGAGGTCGCGCTCGAGTCCACCCAGGAGAACTACCTCGTCTTCCTGGGCCTCGACACGGAGCGCCACCCGGGATTCGACCAGGTGACCGTGAAGCTCTACGTGCAGGCCGACGCCGACCCGTCCGTCCTGCGCGAGCTGTGGGAGCACACCGTGAAGACCTCGCCGGTGGGCAACTCGCTGGCCCGCGCGGTCACCGTCACGCCCGAGATCGACGTCATTGCTTGAGGAGAAGACGATGCGAGGAGCCAGCGTTGTCCTGGTGGGCCTGATGATGATCGCGAGCCTGGTCGCTGACGTCGCGGCCCAGCCCGCCAAGGGCGAGCCCGTGAACATCGGCGTGGGCTACTTCCCGTCGTGGAACGGCGGGTGGTCCGGCGTGGTGATCAAGAAGAAGGAGCTGTGGAAGAAGTACCTGCCCGCGGGCAGCACCGTCCGCTGGGACGTGGTCCTCGTCGGCTTCCCCGTCTTCAACGGGCTCCTCGCCAACAAGCTCCAGATCGGCTACCTCGGGGACGCGCCGGCCATGGTGGCCACGACCAAGCGCGAGACGGCCGATCTCAGGATCGTCTCGCTCCTGAAGTTCGGGGAGAAGCTCTACCTCGGCCCGGAGGTCATCAAGACGCAGCTCCAGGCCGGCAAGATCGACGCGGCCCAGCAGTTCGAGCCGAACGTCTCGCAGATCGTCGCCCAGGGTATTGCCAAGGTCGCCTTCACCGGGGCCACCTGGAACTGGCTCGAAGGCTCGGCCCTGATGATGCGGAAAGATTTCATCGACAAGAACTACGAGGCGGCCAAGGGCTGGGTGAAAGCCGATCTGGAGGCGCTCCGCTTCATCATCGAGAATCCTCGCGAGGTCGCCCAGATGGTGGCCGAGGAGCTGCCCGGCTGGACGCCGCCCATGGTGCTCACGGCCTTGAACGGCAAGTTCCCTCCCCACGCGGCCGCCGGCGACGTGAACGAGATCCTCGGTCATCCCTTCGACGACAAGATGCAGAAGTACTTCAAGGACGCCTACGCGTTCTGGCATGAAGTGAAGGCCGTGCCCTCGGCCGACATCCCCGACGGCGCCCTCTACGGCAAGCTCCTCGACGAGGCCGCCAGCGAGCTCGGGATCAAGCTGCCCATCGGCGTGATCCGCGCGACGGGAGAGGTGAAGGGGACGCAGAAATAACGGCGCTGCGCGGTTCGCTCGCCCTCCTCGGCTTCACGGCCGCTCTCGTCGTCTGGCACCTGACCACGGCCGTCCTGCGCCTGCCGCTCTTCGAGAAGATCACGCCGCCGCTGACCGTGTTTCGCGAGTGGTTCAACCGGGCGCCGGCCTTCGGGCTCTCGCTCTTCACGCCCGTGTACTACGAGCACATCGCCTACAGCGTCTATCGCGCGTACACCGCCTTCCTCCTCGCCGTGCTGCTCGGCGTGCCCATCGGGCTCCTCATGGGCTGGCGCCAGCGCGTCTACCGGTACACGTTCCCGCTCCTCGAGATGCTCCGCCCCATTCCTCCCCTCGCCTGGGTGCCGCTGGCCATCCTGATGCTGCCGGGCATCGAGCCGCCCGTCATCTACGTCACGTTCATCGCGGCCTTCTTCGCCACCGTGCTGAACACGCTGCTCGGAGTGCTCACCATCGACCGCAGCTACTTCCGCGCCGCCGAGTGCCTGGGCTTCTCGCGGCGCAACGTCCTCCTCCACGTCGTCGTGCCCGGAGCGCTGCCCTTCATCTTCACGGGATTGCAGATCGCCATGGGGCTGTCCTGGTTCGCGCTGGTGGCGGGCGAGATGATCGCGGGACGCCGCGGGCTCGGCTACATGATCTTCGACGCCTACAACATGGCCCAGATTCCCACGATCATCATGGGGATGCTGACCCTCGGCCTGCTCGGCTACCTCTCGAGCGCGCTCGTGCGGCGCCTCGGGCGCGCCCTGATGGCGTGGCGCAGCCTCTGAGGCCGCTGGCGCGACGTCTGGGTCAGCTCGCGCGCAGCGCGGCCGTGTGGCAGGGCCTCGCCGGCATCGCGCTGTTCCTGGCACTCTGGCAGATCGGAACGTGGCTGCGCCTGCCCATGCTGCGTCACGTCCCGGCGCCGCTCGACGTCCTCGTCCAGTTCGCCACCGTGGTGCAGAGCCGTCAGTACTGGCTGTCGTGGTACGTGAGCGGCCAGCGGGTCTTCCTCGGCTACGCGATCGGCGTCCTCCTCGGCGTTCCGCTCGGGCTCGCCATGGGGATGAGCCGCATCTTCCACGGCGTGAGCTTTCCGCTGGTCGAGGTGCTGCGCCCCATCCCGCCGCTGGCGTGGGTGCCGCTCTCCATCCTCTTCTGGCCCACGATGGAGCAGACGATCGTGTCCATCATCTTCCTGGGCGCGTTCTTCACGGTGGTGCTGAACGTCCTCGGCGGCGTGGAGGCGATCGACGTGAGCTACCAGCGGGCCGCGCTGTCGATGGGCGCGCGTCCGTGGCATCTCTTCTGGAGGATCGTGCTGCCGGCCACGGCCCCGTCGATCTTCACCGGCATGGCCGTCGGCATGGGGCTCACCTGGGAGATCGTGGTCGCCGCAGAGATGATCGCGAGCATCCAGGCCGGGCTCGGCTTCATGATGTGGCAGGCCTACGTGGGCGGCAACATCGCGCTCATCATCGTCAGCATGGCCAGCATCGGCCTGGCCGGCCTCCTGTCGAGCACGCTGATCTGGGCGCTCGGCCGACGGTTGACGCCCTGGCTCAGGCGCACGTGAGCGCGCCAGAATCTCGGCCCTTCGAGGCCCCCCATCCATGACCGGCGCGCTCTCGATCAGGAACGTCGGCAAGGTCTACGATCCCGACGGCGCACGCGTGATCGCGCTCGACGACGTCTCGCTCGAGATCGCGGCCGGTGAGCTGTGCGTCGTGGTCGGGCCATCCGGATGCGGCAAGACCACGCTGCTGAACTGCATCGCCGGCTTCGACACGGTGAGCGCCGGCGAGATCTCGATCGACGGCGCCCTGCTGGCCGCGCCGGGTCGCCAGCTGGCCCCCGGCGCCGATCGCATGGTGGTGTTCCAGGCCGGCGCGCTGTTTCCCTGGAAGACCGTGCTCTGGAACATCACGTGCGGGCCGGTCCTGTCGAGGCGGCTGACGCGCCCTGACGCCGAAGCCCGGGCGCGAGCGCTCCTGTCCCGCGTCGGGCTCGCCGGCATCGAGGCTCAATACCCCGCGGAGCTCTCCGTGGGCATGAAGCGCCGTGTCGAGATCATCCGGGCGCTGATCAACGACCCCACCGTGCTGCTGCTCGACGAGCCGTTCCGCGCGCTGGACGCCCTCACCAAGAGCGTCATGCACGAAGCGTTGCTCGAGCTGTACGACCTCAGCCGGAAGACGATCTTCTTCATCACGCACGATCTCGAGGAGGCGATCTTCCTCGCCGACCGCGTGGCGGTGATGACCACGCGGCCGGGACGCGTGAAGAAAATCATCACCGTCGATCTCCCGCGGCCCCGCAACTACCGGCTGCTGGCCACCCCGCGGTACGGCGAGCTGAAGCAGGAGGCCCTGGAGGCCATCCACGAAGAGGCGTTGAAGGCCTTCGTGGCGGGCGAGCGGGAGCTCGCGTGATGGCCACGATGGCGTTCCGTGACGTCAGCAAGGTCTTCGGGACCGGGGCCCGTGCGCGCGTCGTCCTCGAGGAATGCTCGTTCGAGGTGACCCGCGGCAAGCTCAACGTCCTCATCGGCCCCTCCGGATGTGGCAAGACCACGACCGTGAACCTGCTCGCGGGATACGAGCGCGCCACGCGCGGCGACGTGACGCTGGACGGCCAGCCCGTTCACGGGCCGAGCTGGACGCGCCTGGTCGTGTTCCAGGAGACCGCGCTGTTCCCCTGGATGACCGTGCTCGACAACGTGACCTTCGGGCCGACCGTGCGCGGGATGATGGCGCGGCGCGCCGCCCGCGATCAGGCCCTGAGCTTGCTCGAGAAGGTCGGACTCAAGGACTTCGCGGGCCGCTACCCGGCCCATCTCTCGGGAGGCATGCAGCGCCGCGCCGAGCTGGCGCGCGCCATCATCAACGACCCGCGCGTCATGCTGATGGACGAGCCGTTCCGGGGACTCGACGCCATCACGCGCCAGCTCATGCAGGAGTACGTGCTCAGGCTCTTCGAGGAGTCGCGCTGTACGAGCCTGTTCGTCACCTCCGAGCTGGAGGAGGCGATCTTCCTGGCCGATCGGCTGATCATCTTGACCAACCGGCCCACGCGCGTGAAGAAGATCATGGAGGTCGATCTCCCGCGGCCCCGCTCGTACCAGGTCCTCGCCTCACCGCGCTATCTCGCGCTGAAGGAAGAAGCGCTCGATGCGCTTCACGAGGAGGCTCTGCAGGCCTTCGCGGCTGGCTCGACCGGCGCGTACGATCTGGTCGACGCCTACCGGCGACGCGCCGGTAACGACTGAGCGCGGTCGTTACTCGTCGAACATGCGCTTGAACGTGTCCGAACGGATGCGTTGACCTCGGTGGCAGGCGATCGTCCCGCCGGTCCCGATGATCGCAACGCGAGGCTTCACGTGACCGGAACCTCGCGTGAGAGCTCGGTGCCGTCCGGGAAGAACTTGAGCGAAGCGGAGTTCATGCAGTAGCGCAGCCCGGTCGGCGGTGGGCCATCGGGGAACACGTGACCGAGGTGGCCGTCGCAACGCCGGCAGCGGATCTCCACGCGCTCCATCCCGTAGCTCCGGTCGCGCACGGACGTGACGTGCTCGGGATCGAAGGGCTCGACGAAGCTCGGCCAGCCGGTGCCCGACTCGAATTTCGTGCGCGAGCGAAACAGGGGCAGCTCGCAGAGCCGGCACGCGTAGACGCCGTCGTGCTTGTTGTCGAGCAGGCCGCCGCAGAAGGGACGCTCGGTCCCGTGGTCGATCAGCACCCGCCGCTCCTCGGCGGAGAGGCCCCGGGACAGCCGCTCGCGATCGGCCGACGTCAGCGGACCGAGGTTGAAGCCGGAGGGCGAGCGCGTCGCTCGATCAGCCAAGGAGGTCGGCCACCGTGAGCGAAAGATCGGGGAAGGCCTGCGGCGTCAGCCGTTCGTCCCGTGCAAGGGCTTCGACCGCACGATAGCCCGCGAGAGTCGGTTGTCGGAAGATCTCGACTCGATCCGTCGTGAGGTCCAGAGGCCACACTTCGGCGATACCGGCCCGCGCGTAGAGCGGGAGCTTCACGCTCCGGTCGGTGTCCGACGACGTATCCATGACTTCCACGAGCAGCAGCACGTCGTCGGCGCCGGGCTTGCCGGTCGAATAGAAGTCGGGCCGAGGGCGCACGAGAACGACGTCGGGCTGCGGCATGGACCTGATAGCGCGAAGCTGGAGCGGGTTCTGGGCCCACACGATGCTCCGGTCGCTGAGATGTCTCGCAAACAGACTGGTCAGTCGCGCGACGACGCTGGCGTGACGGTCTCCGATCGACGTCATCTCGACGATCTCTCCGTCGAGCAGCTCGGTCCGATCGCACTGCGTGAGCACGCGAGCCTGGGCCAGTCGCTCGTACTCGTCCACGGTGAACCGGTACCGCCTGACCATGACCGCCATCGTCACGCCGACGAATCGCGGAACGCCGGCACGACGTGCTCACCGAACCGGCGGAGCGACGCCATCGCCTTGTCGTGAGTCAACCCGCCCCAGCTCGCCTGACACATGACGTGGCCGAGGCCGAGGTCGTGCAGGGCCGCGATCTGCTCGGCCACGCGCTTCGGAGTTCCGTAGAGCGCGCCGGTCTCGAGGACGAAGCGGACACCGTCCGGGTGGGAGACGGCGGGGTCCATCCACGGATTGATCGCCGCCGCGTTCACCCGGAAGTCGG
>WNGH01001487.1_pt1 | contig 21880 bp, 19 predicted proteins | sample 5400631 | NCBI WGS metagenome assembly WNGH01 (sample SAMN13153373, study PRJNA577476) | soil metagenome | isolation source: 115 cm soil or saprolite under Garry oak tree replicate 1 | place: USA:California | collected 2016-06-15
TCGGCGTCGTTGTCGTGGGCGGACGGGCGCAGGTTGACTCAGCCGGGGTAGAGGCCGCCTTCGAATCCTTGGTAGAGACCCGTCCCCAGGTCGGTGAGCGGGATCCTGCCGCTGGAGGTGCCACCGCAGTTCCCGCCGGCCAGCGCGGTCACCGCGGAGCCGACGCAAACCGCAGCGACGAGGCCACAGGTCAGCAGGAGGCGCGCGCCGCTTCCCCGCATCGGCGCAGCGACGACCGCGGTTTTCCGTGGGGCAACAGATAGACAGCGGTTGGGCATGGCGATCCTCTCCTCATATACTTCGAGGAAACCACACAAACAACAAAAAGGATCGGAGGGGAGGGGTATTCTTCAGCTGCCGTCGAACATAAGCTCCGCATTCTTCGAAGTGTCCAGCTCCAGGGGGGCGGCCGGCTAGACCCTCTGCAGCCACCGCTCTCCGTACAGCGCCAGCAGGATTCCGAACAGTGAAGCGCCGATCCCGAAGAAGATGAGAGGGGTCGCCTCGAATCCGGCCAGGTTGAGCGGACTGTCCTCGGGGCGCTGGGACGTCAGAATGACGGCTCCATTCACCCTGCTCACGAGGATCTGCACGGAATCCCCTTCCTTGAGGTCGTCGACCGCCTTCGGCCCGGTCCGGATGACGGTCCGCTCGGCGGATGGACCGTCGGACCAGGTGATCGTGAGATCGAAGCGGGGTGGGACGCGGCTCGCTTCCGTGATGGACACTACCTGGCCCGTGAGCTCCCGCGCGTTCTCGTACTGACGAAACCTCTTCGCGCCGTCGATGCTCACATAGACTATGAACGCGCCGAAGACGGCGAAGAAGACCCCGCCGATCACGGGATGGTTCTTGACGAAGGTGATCGTTGCGTGCATGTCGATTCCCCCCTCAGCCCCGGACGTTCGTCATCGGCGGCAATATAGCGTCCAGGGGGCCGGAATGGCAGGGTACGGGGCGCTCTCAGGCCTGTCCAGATTTCTGGACAGTATCATCTTTATAGTGCGCTGAATCGCGCGGTCGGTCCCGGTGAGTCGGGTGTGGTAGCATCGCGCCACATCGGGGCAGACCGTAACGCTCCCAGGGAGGGACAATGAAAAGGGTGCTGCTTTTGGTCTTCGCCGTGTTCATGACCGCTTCGGTTTTGGCTCACCGCAGCCCGGTGCTTGCGGCAGGTAAGACCCACAACATGGCCGGCACGGTCGTCTCGGTCGACCCGGAAGGCAAGAAGATCACGTTCAAGGACGACACCGGCACGAGCATGACGGTGCCCGTCCTCGACCAGGCCATGGGCTCGCTGAAGACACTCAAGGCAGGGCAGAAGGTGACTCTGACCTGCCAGGACAACGACAATGGGGATCACGAGGGCGTGAGCGCCATCAAGGTGGCGAAGGCTGCGAAGACGTCCAAGAAGAAGAAGTAGCAGTTCGGGATCCCGCCCGATCAGGGGTGCCGGCTGAAGCCTCAGCCGGCATCCCCTTCAATATCATCTACCCGAGCCGTATACCGGCCTCTGGTCGCCCCTCCAGTCCTCCTCGAACCGGTTCATGAAGTCGCGCGTCCCTTGGCGAAGGTGGCCGTCCGCGACTGCATGCCGACAATCTTCTCGCAGTATCATGTCGGTCCCGTAACCCAACACACAGGGAGTCCTGACCATGGCGAACGAACCGAAGGCACCTCAGCAGGGAATGATTCAAGTCGTCACGGGCGACGAGATGTCCCGTGGGCGGTACAGCAACAACATGCTGGTGTCCCACACGCCGGAGGAATTCATCATCGACTGGCTCCTGAACTCTCCCGCAGGGACGCACCTCGTGGCCCGGGTTGTCGTGACCCCGGGGCACCTCAAGAGAATCATCGGTGCGCTCGAGGACAATCTCAAACGGTACGAGGCGAACTTTGGCGATGTGAGGCTGATCGAGCCCAAGGACCAGGTCTTTCATTGAGGTGAGGCGAGACAGAGGCGATGAACGGGTCGCCGCGCCCGCCCGTGTGGCGTATAGTCCTCCTATCCCACGATGGAGGACGCCATGAAGGTCGGTGTGCTCGGTTCGGGCGACGTTGCGAAGACTCTGGCGAGCGGGTTCCTGAAGCATGGCCACGACGTCATGATGGGGACGCGCGAGCCGGCGAAGCTGAAGGAGTGGGCGGGGAAGAACCCGAAAGGCAAGGTCGGCTCGTTCGCCGACGCGGCGAAGACAGGCGAGCTGGTCGTCCTGGCGGTGAAGGGGACGGCGAGCGCCGAGGCGTTGCGCGCGGCGGGCGCGTCGAATCTGTCGGGCAAGACGGTCGTCGACGTGACGAACCCGATCGCCGATGCCCCTCCGACAAACGGCGTGCTGAAATTCTTCACCAGTCTCGACGAGTCGCTCATGGAGCGACTGCAGCGCGAGTTCGCAGGTGCGAAGCTCGTCAAGGCGTTCAACTCGGTGGGCAGCGCCTGCATGGTCAATCCCGAGTTCAAGGGCGGCCCCCCGACCATGTTTATCTGCGGCAACGACGCGGGGGCGAAGAAGACCGTCACCGGCATCCTGGAGCAGTTCGGCTGGGAGACGGCCGACATGGGGAAGGCCGAGGCCGCCCGCGCAATCGAGCCGCTGTGCATCCTCTGGTGCGTCCCCGGTTTCCTGCGCAACGACTGGACGCACGCTTTCAAGCTGCTGCGCAAATGACCGCGCCGCCTTTCACGAAGGAGTCGAGGTCACGATGATCAGAAGATTGCTTTCGTCCGTCGCTCTCGTCGCCGGCGCCATCGCGCTCGCGGCGGCCGCACCGGCAGGCCCCGCCGCCGGGCTCCCGGCGGCCGGGACGCCCGCTCCCGACTTCGCTCTCACCACGAATGAAGGAAAGCAGACGAGCCTGAAAGACTACCGTGGAAAGTGGGTCGTGCTCTACTTCTACCCCAAGGACTTCACGAGCGGCTGCACGCTCGAGGCGCACAACTTTCAGCGCGACCTGGCGAAGTACGAACAGACCGGAGCCGTGATCCTCGGCGTCAGCGTCGACAGCGCCGATTCGCACAAGGGGTTCTGCGCCAAGGAGGGTCTCAACTTCACGCTGCTCTCGGACCCGGACGCGAAGGTCACGGCGGCGTACGGCTCGGCGATGGAATACAAGGGCTCGAAGCTGGCGGCGCGGAACACGTTCATCATCGATCCGGAGGGGAAGATCGCCAAGGTGTACACCCAGGTGGACCCCGCCGGGCACAGCGACGAGGTGCTCGCGGCGCTGGCCGGCCTGCAAAAGCACTGATGTGACCCTGATCCAGACGGGAGGTCTATCATGCATGTGCTGAGAGGAGGGCGTTCTCTGCTCGTCACCCTGTTCGTCGTGACCGCCGCCCTCGCGGCGCCCCCGCCGCCCGCTCCCGCGCCGCCGGTCGCGACGTCGGCAGCGGTGACGTCTCTCCTCCTCCCCGGCGCTCCGACGGATGGCGTCGCCCTCGACTACCTGGTCGTGGATCGGGCCCGGCACCGCGTCTGGGTCCCCGCGGGTGGGACCGGCAGCGCCGACGTGATCGACACGCGCACGCAGGCGATCAGCCGGGTCGAGAAATTCCCGGTCGCGGATGTGGAGCGCAACGGGAAGAAGCGCAAGGTTGGACCCAGCTCGGCGACGGTGGGGGATAGTGTCGTGTACGTGGGGGACCGCGCCGATTCGAGCGTGTGCGCGGTGGACGCGGTGACGCTGGAGCGCCGCGGCTGCGCGACTCTCACCTCGATGCCCGACGGTGTGGCGTTCGTCGCCGCCACGAAGGAGGTCTGGGTCACGACCCCCCGGGATCAATCGATCGTCATCCTCGATGTGAAGACCCCCGGCGCGCCGAAGATCGCCGGCCGCATCACGCTGGAGGGCGATCCGGAAGGCTACGCCGTGGACGATGGTCACGGGTTCTTCTACACGAACCTCGAGGACAAGGATCGAACCTTGCGGATCTCGACGCAGACGCGCAAGGTGACCGCGACCTGGATGCCGGCCTGCGGCGAGGAAGGACCGAGGGGCCTCGCCCTTTCCGAGGACGGCCGCTTCCTCATGGTGGCCTGCACCGACCATGTCGAGGCCCTGGCCGCCTCGGCGGATGGTCGCATCCTCTCGAAGGTGGAGACGGGGGCGGGCGTCGACAATCTCGACTTCCTGCCGGCGCAAAGGACGGTGTACGCCGCGGCGGCCGGCGCGGCGACGCTCACCGTCGCCCGTCTGGACGAAGACGGCACGCTGCTGCGGATCTCCTCGAGCCCGACCGCCAAGGGAGCGCGCAACGCCGTCGTCACCGACGAAGGGGTCGCGTACGTCGCGGACGGGCCGGAGGGGAAGATCCTCGTGGTCCGTCCGGCCGTCTAGGGATCAGGACCGCTCTTCGCTCGACGGCCGCTCGCTCCCCAGCGGATGCCAGCCCGGCAACGTCAGCTCGAAGCACGCTTCCTCGTCGGGCCCCGACACGCAGCGGACGTCGCCGCCGTGCAATCGGGCGATGTGACGGGCGAGGGGAAGCCCGAGCCCGTGCCCGGCGAACGCGACCCGGGCCTCGGGGCCGCGGTAGAAACGCTCGAACAGATGTTCCGCCTCGCCGCGCGGGATCCGGGTCCCCGGGCTGGTGACCGTCAGCCGGACCGAAGCGCCGTCTCCATGGACCACGACTCGCGGGGCCCGGCCGGGCGGCGAGAACTTGCGCGCGTTGTCGAGCAGGTTCTCCACGGCGATCCCGAGCAGCGCCTCGTCCCCCCGCACGAGGGATTCGTCCGGGGCTTCGATCAGAGGCGACACCGTCCCGGCGAACACGCGCCGCGCCGCGACCGCGGCCACATCCGAAACGTTCACCGCCTCGCCGGCCGGGATCCCGGAGGCGGCATCCCGCGCCAGGACCAGGAGCGAGTCGACGAGCCGCACCACCCGGTCGATCTCCTCGGTCAGATCGCGCAGTTCCGCGGACGCGGCGCCGGCCCGCTCGGCGTGCAGCCGGATCCGCGTCAAGGGCGTGCGCAATTCGTGCGCGGCGTTGGCCGCGAACTCGACTTCGCGCGCCATCGCCTGGCGCAGCCGCTCCCACAGACCGCGGAACGAGGCCTCCAGCTGGGCCACCTCCAGGACATCCGGCGGCGGGCCCTGCGGCAGAGGATCGAAGGGCCGCGCCGCGGCGATGCGATCCCGGAACTCGAGGAGCGGACGCGCGGCGCGCCGCCCGACGACGCGGCCGGTGAGCAGCGCGAGCACGACGCAGACCGGGGCGGAGAGAAGCAGCGACCAGCCGAAGATGCGGAGCCCCTCAGCGAGCCGCTCGCGCGGCGCGGCCACGAGAAGGATCAGACCGCCCGAGAGCGAGCGGGTCTCGACGAGCCACGCCTCGCGCGCCGTCGCGCCGGATCCTGCGGGAGGACCGAGCGGCGATCCCGGAGGACTCGAGGCGACCAGGACCGACCCGCGCCAGACTTCCGCGCGCTGGCCCGCGGTCACGCTCTCCCGGAGCGCCTCCGCGACCGCCGTGTCCAGCGTGCCCCCTTCCTCGGCCGACTCGCGCTCGACCGCCCCCGCCAATCCGGCCGCCAGATCGCGCAGCGCGCCGCGCTCGTGCGCCTCCCAGAGACCCCGGGCGATCAAAGTCGCCGTGGCGGCCCCGGCCAGGGCGGTGGCCAGCGCCACGAATACGGTCCCCCGCAGCACGCGCGTGGTCAGCGAGCGGGCGCTCATGTCGTCTTTCCCCCGGGACCGCCGGCCAGGGCGTAGCCGAAGCCGCGAACCGTGCGGATGAGGGACTCCTTGTCCCCCCGCTCGAGCTTCCGGCGCACGCGGGCGACGATCACCTCCAGGCTCGCCGCCGTCTCCGGCGTGGACTCTCCCCAGATCTCCTCCAGGAGATCGGCGCGCGACACGGCGTGACCGCGGGCCCAGGCGAGCCTCTCGAGCACGTCGATCTCGCGCCGCGTCAGCGGGACCTCGGTCTTCCCGACGAAGGCCTGGCGGCGGCCGAAGTCGAGAGTCACCGGGCCCAGCCGCAGCACCTGCCGCCGCTCCGGGTCGGCCCCACGGCGCAGGAGCGCCCGCAGACGCGCGCGCAGCTCCGACAGGGCAAACGGCTTCCCGAGATAATCGTCCGCGCCGGCGTCGAGTCCCTTGACGCGCGACGAGACGTCCGTGCGCGCCGTCAGCATCAGGACAGGGACGCGCACGCCGGCGGCGCGCCAGGCGCGGCACAGATCGAATCCGCTCCCGTCCGGCAGCCCGACGTCGAGGACCACGGCGGCGATTTCGCCGCCCGCGAGGGCGCGGGTCCCGGCCTCGCCGCGATCGACGCTCGTCACGTGGTGGCCATCGTCGGCGAGGACCCGGCCCACCGCTTCACGCGTCTCGGCGTCGTCTTCGACGAGCAGGATGCGCCGCCCGCCTGCGGGGCTCATGGAGCGCCGGAACCCGGCGCCTGCGCCCCGATGTGTCGCAGGAAGAATTCGGCCAGGGCAGGCAGCATGTACAGGGTGGCGATGGTCGAGAACAGGAGTCCGCCGATGACGGCGACCGCCAGCGGCCGCTGCAGCTCGGATCCCGCCCCGAGCGACAGCGCCAGCGGCAGGAGCCCGAAGATGGTGCACAGCGTCGTCATCAGGATGGGCCGCAGCCTGCGTCGCCCCGCTCCCGAGAGCGCCACCGGCAGCGGCAGACCGTCCCTGAGACGCAGCAGAGCGATGTCGATCAAGAGGACCCCGTTCTTGACGACCAGGCCGACCAGGAGCACGAGACCCATCAAAGAGGATACGTTAAGCGGGACCCCCGCGACCGCCAGGAACAGAAGCCCTCCCGCGAGGGCCGGAGGGACCGCGAGCAGCACCAGGAGCGCCGCGCGACCGGCGCGGAACTGCGCCACGAGGACGGCGAAGACGGCGAGGATGCCGAGGACCAGGACGACCACCAGCTGCTGGAACGCGCGGGCCTGGCTCTCCGCCCGGCCACCGACCTCGATCCGGTAGCCGGCAGGGAGGACCATGTCCTGAAGCCGTCGGCGGACCTCCTTCACGAGCCCTCCCAGATCCCCCCCTTCCACGTCCCCCGTCGCCACGGCGGCGGGGCTCAGGTTCTCCCGCAGCAGGACGCTCGCCCCCTTGTCCTCGACCACGCGGGCGAGGGAGGAGATCGGCGCCGCGGACGGTCCGAGCGCCAGGGGCCACGTGGCCAGAGCCTCCGCGCGGAAGCGCACGGCGTCGGGGAACCGGACGCGCACAGGGACGAGCCGATCCAGACGCGGCACCGACCCGACCTCGGTCCCGCGCAGGGCCGTGGCCAGATCCTCGCCGACGTCCGCGGGGCTCAAGCCGGCGCGCTGCGCGGCATCCCCCTGCAGGGCATAGCGCAGGACCGGCACCTCCCCCTCGACGCCCCGGTAGTAGTCCACGAGGTGGGGCGCGTCCTGGAGCCGCCGCTCGACCTCGTCGGCGAATCGCGACAGGACGGACTGGTCCTGACCCACGATCCGGACCTCGAGCGGGCGCGGGTTCCCCGCGAGATCGTTCAGGACGTCCTCGAGGATCTGCACGAACTCGACGCGCACGCCGGGCAGCTCGTGCTCGACGCGTCCGCGCACCTCGTCGATCACGTCCTCGGCGGGGGAACGCGAGGCGCGCGGCTTGAGCAGGACGGCGATGTCGCCGCGGTTGAGCTGCGTGGCGGTCAGCGGACCGAGCTCGGCCCCCGTCCGGCGGCTCCAGTTCGCGATGCCGGGCGTCTGGCCGAGGATCGACTCGATGCGCAGGGCGGCGGCGTCGGTGGCTTCGAGGGAGGTTCCGGCGGGCAGGAAGTAGTCGAGGACGAAGGCCCCCTCGTCCATCTCCGGCAGGAAGCCCGACGGAATCCGCGCGGCGATGAAGGCGCCGAAGAGCACCAGGGCACAGGCGCCGGCGGCCATCGCCGCGGGACGGTGGAGCGCCCGGCGCAGGGTCCTCGCGTACCGGGCGCCGAGCGCCCGGCCGGGCGCCGGGCGCGCCGCAGGGCGCGGTCGCAGGAAACGGCCGGCGATGAGGGGCAATACGAACACGGCGAAGAAGAGCGAGATCAGCACGGCCGAGACGAGCGTCAGCGCCAGCGCCGTGAAGAAGCTCCCGACGATGCCCGACAGGAAGGCCAGGGGGATGAAGACGACGACGGTCGTCACCGTCGTCCCGACCACGGGGGCGGTCATCTCCCGCAGGCCCCCGCGGACGGCAAGCACCGGGGACTCCCCCTCGTCGATCCGGCGCGTGATCGCCTCCACGACCACGATGGCGTCGTCGATCACCAGGCCGATCGCGACCGCCATCCCGCCCAGGGACATGAGATTCAGCGTCTGCCCGGTGAGGCGGATGGCGAGGAAGGTCACGAGAAGCGTCACGGGGACGGAGAGCGCCGCCAGGATGCCTGCGCGGACATTCCGCAGAAACAAGGCCAGGACACCGATGGTGAGGAGAATGCCGATCACGATGGCGTCGCGGATGCCGAGGATCGACTCCCGGATCAGCTCCCCCTGGTTGTAGACCTGCACCAGGCGGATCGCCTCGGGCAGGCGGAGCGCCGCGGCGATATCCTGCACCTCGCGCACGACGTCGGGGGCCGAGGCTCCGACCACGCGGGAGACGCTGATCTGGACGGCGTCCCCCTCGGGGCCGTGGACCGCGAGCGTCCGGTCGGGGGCGCCGTCGAAGACCTGCGCCACGTCTCCCAGGGCGACGGATCCGTTGGGACCCGCGGCCACCGGAATGCGGCTCAGGTCGGCGGGGTCCGACACCTGGGTCTCGGCCACGACCGTCACCAGCTGCCGGTCCTGGTCGAAGCGCCCGACGGCCCGCCGCACGATGGCGTTCCCCACCCGCTGCGCCAGGAGGGACGGCCGCAGGCGCAGGGTCGCAAGGCGGGCCGGGTCCACGACCACCTCGACTTCGCGCGGATCACCGCCGACGACCTCGACCCTGCCTACGCCGAGGGCGCGCGAGAAGGCCGGGCGCACGATGAAATCGGCCGCCTCCCGGCGGCTGGTGGCGGTGCCGCCGATCAGGTTGAACGAGAGGATCGGAAAGTCGGCCGGAGTGATCTTCTGGGACTCGACTTCGGTGTCGGGCGGGATCTGGCTGCGCGCCTCGCCGATGGCGGCGTCCGCGAGCTGAAGGGAACGCCACATGTCCGTCCCCTCCGCGAACTGCAGGGCGATCTCCGCGGCGCCGCGGATGATCCGCGTGCGGATCCGGCGCACGCCTATCACCGTGGCGAGAGACTGCTCGAGCGGCCGCACCACCGAGGCCTGCATCTGCTCGGGGGGCATGTCCCCCGAGCGGGCCACGACGACGATGCGGGGGAATTCGACCTCGGGATAGATGCCCGAGCCGAGCTGCAGGAGCGACAGGCCACCCGCGAACATCAGCCCGATCGTGAGCGTCAGGGTGAGCGTCCGGTAGCGATCGAGTCCCGAGTAGAGATCGCCGCCGCTCACGGACGTTCCTTCAGGTCCATGCCGTCGGCGAGCCCCACCGGATCGTCTACGACGACCGTCTCGTCGGGGGAGAGGCCGGAAATGATCTCGACCCGGTCCTTGTCGGAGAAGCCGGCCGTCACCTTGCGCACCACCGCCTTGCCGTGCTGCGCGACGACCACCTCGGTGGCCTGTCCTTCCCCGCGTCGAAGCGCGCGCGCCGGCACGGTCGTGGCGCGCTCGTGACGGCCGACCGCGATGCGCACCTCGACGCCCATACCGAGCGGAAAGGCGGGAGCGGCGCCGTCGAAGGCCAGCCGGATTTCGCCCGAGCCGGTCGTGGCCTCCACGGCGCGGGCGACGCGGAGCACATGGGCCTGGATCACGCCGTCCGGCGATCCCGTGGCCGCGACCTCGGCAGGCTCATCCGCACGGATTCTGGACAGCGATTCACCCGTCGCTTCCGCGGCCACCTGCGCGCCCAGGGCGGACGCGACCTGGACGACCGGTGTTGACGGCGTTCCGTCGACGGAGTCTCCGGGTCTGCGGAAGACGTGCACGATCACCCCGTCGAAGGGAGCGAGCAGATCCGCCCACCCGCGCCGTCGGCGGGCGGTCGCCAGGGCGGAGGAGGCCTCAGCGAGCGCGGCGTCGGCCGACACCGCGGCCGACTCGTCCGCCTCCGCGTCCTGACGGGAGGCGACCCCCTTGTCCACGAGCGACCGCGTGCGCGCCGCGGCGCTCTTCCTGTACGCGGCCTCCGCTTCCGCCCGGCGTTGCGCGGCCTCGGCGGCGCGCACGACGTCGTCCAGGGGAGCCGGCTCGACACGCGCCACGACGGTGCCGGTCCTGACGCTCTGCCCCTCGCGCACCGGGACGACCAGCAGGGCACCGGCGACCAGGGGGGCGAGCGTCGCGTCCCGGTCCGGAGGCGGGACGATGCGCCCGTACAGCCGGATCCAATCGGTGATCGTGCCGGTCTCGGCGCGCGCCGTCCTGACGAGGGCGGCGCGGTCGGCGGGGGGCTCCGTCTCCCGCGCGCAGCCGATCGGACCGAGCAGGGCGAGCAGCGCCGCGGCGACCGGGGCCGGTCTCACGGTCCGTCCCGTGCGGTCACCCGCAGGAGATCGGCGTGGGCCGTGCCCCACGCCTCGTAGGCGTCCGCCCGGGCCGCCTCGGCATCGGAGAGCAGGCGCTCGGCATCCAGCAAACGGAAGACGTCCACCCTCCCCTCGCGGTAGGCGAGCCGGGTCAGATCGGCGGCCTGGCGCGCCGCGGGCAAGACATCGTGATCGATCGCTTCGAACCGCAGCCGCGCGACGCGCGTCGCCCCCCAGGCGGTCTCGGCGGCGACGGCGGCCATGCGCCGCGCCTGCTCCAGGAGCGCGGCCTGCTGGTCGCGCTCGCCGGCCGCCACCGCCGCGGAGGCGGAGCCCGCGATCGGGATGGCGAGGCTCACCCCCGCGAAGGTGTTGGTCCCTTCCTGCGTCGGGTCGCTCCAATCGGCCCCGACGTTGAGGCCGAGACTCGGGGCGCGCAGACGGCGCGCCAGCCTCCATTGTGCCGCGGCGGCCTCCGCCGCGGCCGCTTGGACCCGGACCTCCGGAGAACCCTCGCGCGCGCGCGCCACGGCCTCCTCGAGCGAGGTCTCCGGCTCCGGTTCGGGAAGGGGTCCCGATATCGTGACCACGGAGCCGGGCGGGAGCCCCATCAGCGTGGCCAGTGTCGAGGCCGCGGTCCGGAGCCCCTCATCGGTGGACGTGCGGTCGGAGACCGCGAGCGCCGCCTCGGCGTCCGAGCGGACCTGCTCGAGCCGCGCCACGCGCCCTTCGGTGTAGAGAGCCGCGACGGCCTCGGCATTGCGGTGCGCGCGGGTCTCCCGGTCGGCTGCGGCCGCGGCGCGCTGCTGGGCGGCGGCGACGGCGAACCAGGCCGCCCGCAGCTCCCGACGCGCGGCCGACAGCGCCTCGTCGCGACTCCGCCCGGCGGTGCGCAGACGCGCCGTCGCCGCCTCGATCCGCGGCCCCCGTCCGGGCCACGGCAGGGGGACCAGGACCGAGGCGGATTCCCGTGCCGTGACCGAGTTGGTGGTCATCGAGACCTCGAGATCGGGGATCGTGCGCGCCACGCGGAGCGAGGCCTCGGCGGCCGCCTCACCGGCGCGCGCCGCGATGATCTCGGGCGCTCCGTCGGCGCTGGCGACGGCCTCCTGGAGGGTGACGGAGCGTGCGGCCTGGTCGTCGGCAATCGTCAAAGCCCCAGGCATTTCGAGCACCAGCTGGATCGCCACCGCCAAGAGGATTCTCCCGCACCATGCCGGCCGCCTCGTGATCAGGATGGACTCCTTACAAGTGGTGTGCTGCGCGGGGATGCGCGCGCCGCACATCGCCCGACAGCAGGATGGAATCTAATCGTCGAGCCTGAACGGGGCCTTAACGGAAGGGGCGGACGGCAGGGTGAATGCCCTCACCGGACTTGAAACGCAGCTTCATTTTCTTATGTGCCCGGGTGAGAGCCGGGCCGGCCGGCACACTAAGGTCGTTTTCTTGCATCTCTACACGCTTCACCGGATGGCCATCCCGCTTCGCGCCTCTTAGGATCCGCCGCGTCACCGACAACGAACAGAACACACTTGGTCGGAGGAGCGGGCATGAAGCGTATCTCCCTGCCGTGGGGAAGCGTCTTAATCGAGGCCGATTCCCCCCGCCGGTACGAGTTGCTGCTCGAGTCCATCGACGATTCACTGCGGCGACGCTGCTACCTGCGTCTGGACTTCGACCCCGGTGAATGGACGCTCACCCTGAAACCGCACGAGTTTGTGGTGTGCGACGCGTGCGGCCAGGAGAATGGCTGCGTCAACTCACGGGAGAATCTGTCGTGCGGCTGTCGCGAGCGGCGCGAACTCACCGTGATCGCGCATCTCCCCGGCCGAGAGACGGCGATCCAGCCGCGTGGGGATACCCGAAGCGAGCGCGGAGGCATCGTGCAGGTCGCCGCATGGGGCAAATCTCGGAGACAGGGCTGACGCAGACCCCTCAGCGGGTCGGCTCGGATCGGCGCCGCCGCCGTGCACGACCTGGGAGCACCTGTCGCTCTCTTACGCGTCGATCAGGCCGCGTCGGATGGCGTAGCGGACGAGCCCGGCGGCATGGTGGATGTCGAGCTTCGACATGATCTGCGTCCGGTGCGACTCGGCGGTCTTCGGGCTCACCCCCAGAAGGACGGCGATGTCCTTCGTGGTCTTCCCTTCGGCGACGAGCTGCAGGACCTGACGCTCGCGCGGGCTCAGGGGATCGGGAGGTAAGTTCGCATTGGTGAGGTAGGCCTCGACGACGACCCGCGACACGCCGGGGCTCAGATAGACCGCCCCGCGCGCGACCTCTCGGATCGCCTGGATGAGATCGAGGGCCGCCTGGATCTTCAGGACGTAGCCGCTGATCCCGTTCCGCAAAGCCTCCAGGACAAACGCGTCTTCCGTGTGCATGGTGAGGAGGATCACCCTGGTCCGGGGAGATGCCCGGCGGATCTCACGCGCAGCGTCCAGCCCGTTGAGGCCCGGCATCACCAGGTCGAGGATCGCGACGTCGGGATGGACCCGCCCGGCTACGCGGACCGCCTCGAGCCCGTCGCCGGCCTCGCCCACGATCCTGAACCCCTCGTTCTCCAGCATCGCCCTCAAACCCTGACGGACCATTTGATGGTCGTCAGCGAGAAGAACCTGGATCGGCATCGTGCACCCCTTTCGGGCGCAGGTGGCGGCCATCGAGGCCCATCCGAGCAAAATATACGAATACCTGCTGCGCAGCTATCGGATCATCACCTGAGACGGGCGGAGCAAAAGCCCTACATCGTCCACCGGAGCGCCACCCTCGCCATCCTCGTTGCCACCATCGCCCTGAAACCTTCGCTCCTCGCCTTGACGACGACGGGCGCATCGGTATAGCGTCACTCCTATAAACAGGTAAACAGGCGACCCATGAATGAGACGGAGCCCGGCAGGACCGGCGAACATCGAAAACGCCGGACCTCGCGCCGGAACCCGCGGCCGTCGTCGCCCCTGAGGGCCCAGGCCGCCGACGCGACGCCCGAACCGGCGCGAGAGCCATTTCCGATCGTCGGCATCGGGGCGTCCGCGGGAGGCCTCGAGGCGGTCACCGATCTCCTCAGGCACCTCCCGACGGACACCGGCATGGCCTTCGTGTTCGTCCAGCACCTGGACCCGACGCACGAGAGCCTTCTCGGCGCGTTGCTCGCCAAGACAACCACGATGCCGGTGGTCCAGGTCAGCGAGGGCAGCATCGTCCAGCCGGACCATGTCTACGTGATCCCGCCCAACGTGGACATGACCATATCGGCAGGGATTCTGCGCCTCAAGCCCCGCAGCGAGGTCCGCGGCCAGCACATGCCCGTCGATGGCTTCCTGCGCTCACTGGCCCGGGACCAGAAGAGCAGGGCGATCGGGATCATCCTCTCCGGGACGGCCTCGGACGGCGCGGCCGGGATGAGGGAAATCAAGGCCGAAGGAGGGATCACGTTCGCCCAGAGCGAGGATTCGGCACGGCACGGCGGCATGCCGCACAGCGCGGTCGCCGCGGGAGCCGTCGATTTCATCCTGCCCCCGGAGCGCATCGCCCTGGAGCTTTCGCGTATCGTGCGTCATCCGTACGTGCGTGCCACGGCGCCGGTGGGGGAGGATGTGCTCGAGGAGAACAAGGGCGTCCTCGACCGCATCTTCCTCGCCCTGCGCCGCGCGTCCGGCGTCAATTTCGCACTCTACAAGAAGAACACCATCCAGCGCCGCCTCAAGAGGCGGATGGTCCTGCACAGGATGGAGCGGCTGGAGGACTATCTGTCGTTCATGAAAGACAGACCCCAGGAGGTCCAGGAGCTCTACGAGGATCTCCTCATCGACGTGACCGGCTTCTTCAGGGATCCCCAGGCGTTCGAGGCCCTCAAGACCATCGTCTTCCCCAACATCCTCAGGACCCGGACGGAGGAAGGCTCGCTGCGCGCCTGGGTGCCGGGATGCTCGACCGGAGAGGAGGCGTACTCGATCGCCATCGGCCTGACGGATTTCCTTGGCGACAGGATGCCCGGGGTCGCGGTCCAAATCTTCGCCACCGACGTGAGCGATTCGGCGATCGAGGCGGCCCGCTCCGGGATCTATCGGGAGAACATTCTCACGGACGTGCCCCCCGATCGCCTGCGTCGGTTCTTCACGAAGGTGGATCGCGGCTATCAGGTCAGCAAGTCGATCCGTGACCTGTGCATCTTCGCGAGACAGGATCTGACCCGGGACCCGCCCTTCTCCAGGCTCGACCTCATCAGCTGCCGCAACGTGCTCATCTACCTCGAGACGGCCCTGCAGAAGCAAGTGATGCCGATCTTTCACTATGCCCTGAAGCCGACAGGGTTCCTCTGGCTCGGAAGCTCGGAGTCCATCGGCACCTTCGCCGAGCTGTTCACCGCCGTGGATCACAAGCACCGGATCTACGCCAGGAGGGCGACCCCCTCGCGCCTGGACTTGAGCTTTGTCTCCAACGAATACGCCGTCGTCAAGGCGGACGTCGGCGAGGCCGTCGCGCGGGCCGGCCGGGGCCCGGACCTGTTCCGGGAGGCCGATCGGGTGGTGATGGCCCGGTATGCCCCGGCGAGCGTCCTGATCAACGAGGACCTGGAAATCCTGCAGTTCCGAGGTCAAACGGGTGGCTATCTGGATCCGGCGCCCGGGCAGGCGAGCCTCAATCTCCTGCGCATGGCCCGCGAGGGTCTGGCGCTTCACCTCCGCGCCGCGGTTCAGAAAGCCAGGAAGCGGGGCGAGCCGACTCGCATCGAGGGGATCGCCCTCCGGAGGGAGGGGAAGTCCAGAACGATCGGCATCGAGGTGATCCCGCTCAAGCTCGAGCCGTCGGCGCAACGCTTCTTCCTGGTGATCTTCGAAGAGGCGCCGCGGTCGAGGTCGGCGGGGATCGTCAAGAAGGCGCCCCGGGAGACGGGGCCAGCCCGGGATCACGGGGCGGCACGGCTCAGGAGGGAACTGGCGGCCGCCCGTGACTACCTCCAGGCGATCGTCGAAGAGCAGGAGGCCACCAACGAGGAACTGAAATCCGCCAATGAGGAAATCCTCTCCGCCAACGAGGAGCTGCAGAGCACGAACGAGGAGCTGCAGACCTCGAAGGAAGAGATCCAATCGGCGAACGAAGAGCTCAGCACGCTCAACGAGGAGCTGCAGAACAGAAACACGGAGCTGGGCCAGACCAACAACGACCTGACCAACGTGCTCAACAGCGTCAACATCGCCATGGTGATACTGGAGCCCGATCTCCGGATCCGCCGCTTCACCCCCATGGCCGAGAAGGTGTTGAACCTGATCCCCGGCGACGTGGGGCGGCGGATCACCGACATCAAGCCAAACGTCGCCGTGCCCGACCTTGAAGGTTTGATCGTCGAAGTCATGGATTCGGTCAGCGTCCGCGAGCGCGCCGTGCAGGACGGCGAGGGGCGCTGGTACTCATTGCGCATCCGCCCCTACAAGACAACCGACAACAGGATCCACGGCGCCGTTCTGGCGTTCGTGGACATCGACGACCTGGAACGCAGCCGGCAACGGCTACAGGAGTCCGAGAATCTCGCCCAGGCGATCGTCGAGACGGTCCGTGAGGGGCTCCTGGTCCTCGACCGGGAGCTCCGGGTGAAAAAGGCCAACCGGACCTTCTACGAGATGTTCCAGGTCCCGGCCGGCGAGACCGAGGGGCGTCCCCTTCACGAGCTGGGGCGGGGCCAATGGAACATCCCGCACGTCCTCGAGAAGCTCCGGGGCGTGACCGTCGCCAACACCGGGTTCGAAGATCTCGAAGTGACGGCCGAGTTCCCCGGTCTCGGGCGAAAGACGATGGTGATCTCCGCCCGCGGAGTCGAACGGGGCGGCGACCTGACGAACACGATGCTTGTCGCCGTACGGGACATCAGCCGGCGCAAGCGGACCGAGCTGATCGTGAAGGAGCTGTCCGGGCGACTCCTGCAGCTGCGCGACGAGGAGCAGCGGCGGATCGCCCGGGAGCTGCACGACAGCACGGCCCAGAGCCTGTCGGCCCTGGCGATGAACCTGGCGCTGGCGGAGAAGTACGCCGAGGACCTGCCGCCGCGGGCGCGCGCGGCGCTCGCGGAGAGCCGGTCCCTGGCGGAAGGGTGCGCGCGCGAGCTCCATGATCTCGCCGCCCTCCTTCACCCGCCGCTCCTGGACGAAATCGGCCTGCTCTCGGCCGTGAAGTGGTTCGCGGAGACTTTCGCCCGGCGCACCGGTATCCAGGTGAAACTCGAGAGCTCGATCGAACCGGGGATGCTGCCGATCGAGATCAGAACGACGCTGTTCCGCATCGTCCAGGAGACCCTGACCAACATCCAGAGGCACTCGGGGAGCCCGAGCGCGTGGATTCGGATCGAGCGCGTTCCCTTCGGCGTGGAGGTGTCGGTGCGTGACGAGGGCCGCGGTATCCAGGATCAGGGGCATTCCGTCGATTCGATACCGGCCGGCGTGGGCATCATCGGAATGCAGGAGCGCGTGAGACAGGTCGGGGGGGTGCTCGACATCGCGTCCGGGACAGGCGGCACCACCGTCAAGGTGCGTATTCCGCTGCCGGCGGACGCCTCGTGACCCCGTCCGGCGGGAAGGAGCGTGAGGTGGGATCTCTTCGCATCCTTGTCGTGGATGACCACGAGGTCGTCCGCCGCGGTGTGAAGGCTTTGATCGAGAGCCGTCCCGACTGGCGGGTGTGCGGCGAGACGGGGGACGGCCGGAAGGCGGTCCTGATGGCGAAGGAGCTCCAGCCCGACGTGGCCGTCCTCGACGTCACGATGCCCGGATTGAACGGCCTCGACGCGACCCGCCAGATCCGGAATGTTGCGCCGAAGACCGAGGTGCTCGTCCTGACCATGCATACCTCCGAGGACCTCGCGCGAGAGGTCCTGTCTGCAGGAGCGCGGGGCTACATCCTGAAATCGGACGCGGGACGCGACCTGGTGAACGCCGTCGAGTCCGTCGCCCGGCACAAGCCGTTTCTCACCTCCCGGATCGCCGAAATGGTTCTGGACTCGTTCCTGCAGTCGGCGCCGAAGGACGGGCGGCCCGCGGCGGTCGGCGAGCTGACCGATCGCGAGCGCGAGGTCGTGCAGCTCCTTGCGGACGGCAAGACCAACAAGGAGGTCGCGGGCCGCCTCAACATCAGCAAGAAGACGGCGGAGACACATCGCGCCAATATCATGCGCAAGCTGCACCTCGGGAGCCTCAGCGGGCTCGTCCGCTACGCGATCCGCAACCACCTGGCGGAGCCCTGATCCTCCGCGTCCGAGGGCCCGCCGCTCCCCGATCCGTCCCGCCGCCGCAGCGCAGCCCGTTCCCTCCGGCCCTACATGGGATTTCCCCGGAAACTGCGGATCAATCCGGATTTACCGGGTGTCGCCAGAGAGGTAAACAGGATGCGCATGGGGGACGCCGCCTTGACGGACAGGGGGCAGGCAATGAACCGTTATGATCCCGCATTGCAGGATCACCGCGTAGGGTGCATCTACTGCCACGGCGTGTTCGATCTGTTCGGAGCTGCCTGGTGCAACCACCTCGGTTCTCCCCACCTGTCGAAGATGTGTCCGCACTGCGCGCACTGTCTCTGCGACCATCCGATGTACGGGAACACCGAATTGTGGAAAGACGCCCCGGCAGCGTTCCAGAGGCAAGGGTTCCGGAAGCTGTTCGTGCTCTACCTCTGAAGAGGACTCCGCCGCGTTGTGCCGGCCGTCCTGTGATCAGGAGGGACTCCTTCAAACGGTGTGCCGCAAGGTAATCGTCGCGCCTGAATGGGAGTCTAACGGCTTCTGATCACACCACGGGCCCGATCAGGGTCGGCGGGAGAGGGCTCGCCGGTCGCCTTGTCCACGAGGTCCACGCCGCAGTCGGCGCAATACGTGAAACCGCTGCGGTATTCGCCGCCGCACCGGGGGCAGATCATCTGGCCTCGAGCAGGATGAATCCGGCTACCACTTGCGCGAGCAGAAGGGCGCTCGCCGTCCTCTTCGACCCGTCACCCGTCAACGCTGCGACCACGGGAAATATCTCATCATCACGTCGTGGTCGCCGGCGGGAACGGGGACCGCGCGGAAGGCGTAATCGGCCCTTACGATCGGCACCGCCCGGCCGTCCACCGTCGCGGACCATCCGGGAACCAGGGCGTCGTTCAGCACCAGGTATCCGCCCGCGCCGGTCACATGGATCGCCAGCTCGCTCCCCGTGTCTCTGTGGATGATGGCCGTGCGTGCCCCGGCAGGGGAGCCGGGCTCGGCTTCGACGGCGGCTGGTCCCGGAGACGCCGCCGAGGTCGCGTCGGCCTGTTCGATCAGCGTCGTGCGGAAGAACAGGTCATCGGGACCGCGCCGGACCGCCTCGATGAAGCCGGCGTTGTCGCGGTATACGGTGGCGGACGGCACGACGCGGGCCCGGGGAACGGCCAGGAGGTTCCGGAACACGCGCAGGGGGCGTTCCATGCGTCCCGGCTGGACCGCGACCGCACGCAGGCGCGCGTCGCTCAACGGTCTGTGCGTGGCCAGGTGCGTGGCGCCGGCGGCGCCGAGGAGCATCAGCTTCTCCCTCAGCGGCGCTTTGTCGAGCAGGTAGCCGAGCCGGGCGTAATGGAGGGTGGTGAAGACCTCGATGTCGATGTTGAACGCCAGATCGATGCTGTAGCTCGCGGCCGCATACACCTGAAGGGTCTGTCGCTGCCACTGGAAAAAATCGATCGCGGTGAGCGGCGGATCGACGAATACGTCGTCGACACTCCAGGGCTCTTCGATGTACAGACGATTGTGCCCCTCCGGATCATCCAGCACCGCGCGCGCCGCAGCCGGTACCACGCTATAGAAGCTCTCCGGGGCGACCGGAGCCAGGCGCGGGTTCGCCTGCGCCAGGTCGGCGGTCACGAGGACGGCCGCCACCCAGCCCAGGACGGCGGTCGTCCGGGGTCGCCCGCCCCATTTCGCCCGAGCGCGAAGCGCGAGGGCCGCGAAGAGTCCAAGCAGCGGCAAGGCCGAGCGGGTCGAGCCCTGCACCAGGGCGGTGCGGACCAGCCGGGTCAGCGGGTCGATCTCATGCGCGTGCTCCGGCGAGAGCAGCGCCAGGCCTGCGAAGACACGGTCGAGGCCTGCCGTTGCCGCCGAGGCCACGAGCGCGGCGATCGCCAGGACGGCGAGCGTGATCGACACGACAGCCGTCGGGAGGCGCCGCTCACCGGACGCAGGCGCGGCCGTGAACACCCCCCCCCCCCGCCCCGCCATGAGCGCCACGCCCAGCATGGCGGGTGCCAGCCACTTCACGGGATGACGCAGGGCATCGCCGCCGGGCAGACGGACGAGGATGTGGTAGAAGGGCCCGTATCGTCCCAGCGCCAGGAGGAGGAGAATACCCAGCCAGAGTTGAAGCAGACGCTCCCGCCGACTCGACCTGATCGCTCCCGCGGCGGCCAGGGCGATCACCAGGCCGCCGAGATAGAGTCCGGCGAACAGCTCGTGGTCCCTGCCCGGAACCAGGGCCTTGCCCCAGAAGCCGGGAAGCCCGCGCAGAGTGGGATCGCCGAAGGCCCCAGGCACGAGGAACCCGAGGATTTCCAGGGGATGCAAGGACCACTGCAGGATCCCCTCGTCCTGGAAACCGGCGGCGCGCACCGAGGCGGGTAAATAGCGGAGCGTGGCGGCCAGAGCCGGCGAGGCCAGGAGGACGCCCCCGGCGAGCCCGCCCAGGAGCGCACCCAACCTGCGACGCCGTGAGCCCCGCTCCTCCCCCCCGCCCTCGCATTGAAGAATCGCCAGAAGTCCCACGCCCGCCAGGATGACGAACGGCTCCCCCGCCAGAATCATCATCGCGAGCACGAAGGCCAGGAACAGCGCCGCCACGACTCTCCCGCGCGGCGCGAGGCACAGCCGCTCGCCCGCCAGCACCAGCCACGGAAGCCAGGCGGTTGTCCACGCGATGGCCAGCGAGGCGATGGCCGACACACTGAGCCCGCAGAAACCGAAAGCGACCGCCGTCACCCAGGCGCCCGCCGGTTCAATTCTCCAGAGGCGGGCCAGGAACCAGGCGCCGATCGCCCCCCAGAGTATGTGGGCGAGCGCCAGAAGCGTCAGCAGGCGCGCGACCGACGAACGAGTCGCGAGCCGGAACAGGATATTGGGCGGATAAAGAGCCGCGTGCAGCGGATTGGCGAGGACCGGTGATCCGTTTCCGAACCGCGAGGTCCACAAGAGCGACCCGCCGGGCGCCGTGCCCCGGGCCTCGATTCCTTGACGCAGGACCGACCGCTGCGGCTCGAACACCTGGCTGAAGTCGGAGTCGACGAACACTCCCCCGGCCAGCGCCTCGTAAAAGACCAGCGCCGTGAGGAGGACGAGCGCCGCCACCGCAAGCGGAGCGGTCCACGCTGAAGCGGGCCGCGGAGAATCCTGCCGATCCAGGGCGGAATGGTCAGCGGGTCGGGGTGACGTCATGCGTCGTCCACCAGTGATCCGCGTAAATTCGAGACAAGTTGACGGGGGACTCTTCGTTCGGGATCATCGGCCGTCCTCCGGGCCGCCCGGGCGGATTGTAGCGCACTCCGTCCAAATCGGGGGCCCGCGGCGGTTGACGGCGCCGCTTCCGGGAATAACTTTGGGTTTGCGGAGGTGAGCCGATGGATGCGCGCAGCGCGGGAGATCACAAAATCGAACCGGAGTTCCTGGGACCACTCGGCGACCGGCCTCTGGTGGAGCAGGCGGGGAAGTCCTTGCCCGACGATCTGTTCCCCGGCGCCTCGAAGTTCCTGAGCAGCCGGCAGCAGCGCAAGCGCCGCGAGCAGTGGAACGCGGTCCGCCCGATGGTGAAGCGCCTCCTGCAGCCCGGCGAGCACATTCTGCATGTCGTCTACGCGACGCAGGTCCCGCCCTTCCTGCACTCCGTCGGCCTCGGCCACTTCGTCCTGGCCTACCACCAGGTCGTCCTCGTCTTCACCGATCAGCGAGTCGTCGAGGCTCTTCTGAACTTCCGGGCCAACGGTCCGGGCACGCGGATTCGCTCGTACGCGTACCGCGGCCTCGGCGGTCTCAAGCTGTCGTTCGGCAAGCTGACCGCGGTCCCGGCGCAGGGGAAGAAGCAGGCATGGAGGATCCGGTTCGGCGGCGACAAGAAGCTCCTGAATCTTCTCCTCCCCAAGCTGCAGACGCGGCTTCTGGCCGAGGGGGCGGCGCACGCGCAGGCTCAGCCCCTCTGGCACTGTCCACAGTGCGGCGCGGCGGTGCCGCTGGCGCCGGAGTCGTGCCCCGGCTGCCGCACCCGGTTTCGTTCGACGCGGGTCGCGACCCTGCTGTCGCTCGCCTTCCCGGGGGCCGGTCTCTTCTATCTCGGCTATCCGTTCCTGGGAACGCTCGACTTCCTGGGCGAGGCGA
>WNGH01004892.1_pt1 | contig 21861 bp, 23 predicted proteins | sample 5400631 | NCBI WGS metagenome assembly WNGH01 (sample SAMN13153373, study PRJNA577476) | soil metagenome | isolation source: 115 cm soil or saprolite under Garry oak tree replicate 1 | place: USA:California | collected 2016-06-15
TCACGTACGGGGGAAACTCTAAATATTCACGGAATTGATTGTAAGTATCCTCCTGGATGTCAGGTTCCTTCACTTTGAGCTGATTCTGGATCATCTTCAGAGCCGCCGCTTTATTGGTCTTAAAGATTTGCACGCCTTCGGCATATGAACGGATGACCCGGCGGACGATATCCTCGTTGGCGCGTACGTATGAACGGCTCGCGCCGACTGCCACTGAGACATACTCAGGCCCTTCCTTGGCCAGGTTCATCAACTCGTTGAAGCCGGCTTTGCGCGCCCGGCTGTTCGTCGGCGGAGAAACGACGCCGGCATCGATCTGACCAGCCGTCAAAGCAGTGAAGATGTTCGGCACTTCCATCAACGGTAAAATTTGATAATCCGCCGATTTCAAACCAGCCTGGCCCAGGGCGTAAAGCGCGGAAGTGTGAGTGGACGAGCCGACCCGGGTGATGCCGATCTTTTTTCCCTTAAGATCGTTGATTCTTTTGATCTCAGGCTTCGCCATGAGCGAAAAAACCATGCGATTCGTGGCACCTGCGACCATTGCCAGGTTCGCTCCTTTGAGATTCGCCTGGGCTTCGTTGTTCCCGTCCATGAAAGAAAAGGCGATCTCGCCAGCCAAAATCGCTTGGATGGCTCGGGAGCTAGATGGGATATGAATCAACTCAATGTCCAGACCGTTTTTCTTGAAGAGCCCTTCCTGTTGTGCCAGAAACATGCCGCTTTGCGCTCCGGTTACGGCCGTCCAGTTGATGCGCGTCTTCTGCGCCAAGGCGGGTGGCGCTGTGAGTATCGCGAGAAATAAAACCAGAAATCTTAGCGATAGCTGCTTCATTTGAAAAACCTCCTAAGAAAAGCCCTCAAATATTATTTATCATAGTTAACGGATTGGCAAAGTGCCTTCGCCGTGTTAGATAGGCCGCATGAGCAAGAAAATTCATTTGACATTGGCTACCGGCGATTACGAGAGCATTCGCGCCCTTAAAGAGGGAACCGTGAAACCCGACGGCATCGAGTTGACCGTCCTCACCGACATGACGTCTGATATTCGTCACTGGCGCATGATACGCAACCGCGAGTTCGACGCGGCAGAGCTATCGATGTCAAATTATTTGATGGCGAAATACATCGGCTTGCCCTTTGTCGCCATTCCGGTTTTTCTGCATCGCCGATTTCGCCATGGGTTTGTCTTTCTAAACACTGCCAAAGGCATTCGCAAACCGACCGACCTGATCGGTAAGAAGGTCGGGCTCCGGAACTTTCAAGCGACCGCAAATTTGTGGATTCGCGGCCTCCTGGAGCACGAATACCGGGTGCCGCACCGGCAGATCCAATGGTTTAAACAGGACGAAGAAGAGGTGGAGTGGACACCGCCAGCCGACTTGAAGATCCAACGGATCGCACCGGGGAAGAACGTTGAGAAAATGCTCGTTGACGGCGAGCTCGATGCTCTGATTCACCCGGAAGTAATCCGGCCGATACTGCAAAAAGACGAGAGAGTCACTCGTCTGTTTCCGAACTACCGGGATCTCGAAATCGAATATTTCAAGCGCACCGGCATCTTCCCGATCATGCACACGACGGCGATTAAGCAAGAAGTGGTGGAAAAATACCCTTGGGTACCAATTAATCTGATGCAGGCCTTTGAACAGTCGAAAAAGGCCGCGTATAAGCGTATGGAAAACCCGAGGATTGTTTCGCTCGCTTGGTTTCGGTATTTTTTGGAAGAACAAGAGGAGATTCTTGGGGACGATCCCTGGGTGTATGGGCTCGGCGACGCGAATCGAAAAACACTGGAGGCCTTGATGCAGTATTCCCAAGAGCAAGGTTTGCTCGGAAGAAAAATGTCCCTTGACGAGCTGTTCATCAATACGGCTGCGCAGTCATGACCATGGAGACAGCGGTTATCGCCGGCGTCGGCCCAGGGTTGGGTTCATCTCTTGCCCGCGCGTTCGCCCGAGAAGGCTATGCCGTTGCGCTTATCTCTCGGCGCAGTGAATCCAGCGAACCAGTTGCTGAGCAAATCCGCTCCGCCGGTGGCAAGGCTATTATCATTCCCGCGGACGTCACTCAGCGCCAGGCGGTGCTGAAGTCAGTAGAAAGAGCCAGCGCTGAACTCGGTTCCATCACTGCTCTGGCTTACAATGCCAGTGGCTATGGCCGCGGCGCTTTTTTGGAAATCGAACCGGAGCAAATTCGGCAATCTTTCGACGTCGGCGTCATGGGCGCCGTTCATTTAGCCCAAGCGATCATTCCGCAGATGCTCAACGCTGGTCACGGTTTTATTTCATTGACGGGTGCTACTGCGGCATTAAGGGGGCGTGCTGGTTTTGCTCCTTTGGCCATCGCCAAGTCCTCGTTGCGGATGCTCGGTCAATCCCTCGCTAGAGAATTTCATCCCAGGGGCATTCACGTCATTCACGTGATTGTCGACGGACAGATCGATACCCCAAAACTCCAGGCCCGGGACCCGCAGCGATCAGCCGAGTCTGTCATACCTCCTGACACCATAGCCGCCGCAGTAATCCACACGCTGAAACAACCCCGTAATGCCTGGACGCACGAGATCGACGTCCGCCCTTACCTAGAGAGCTTCTAAGCTCCTTCTTTATAACATGTAGTGCGCCATCACAGCTGATTGATCTTCCCAGCGTATTGTCGTAGATTCGCGCGACGGTACTGTCAGTCACCGTAGTAGAACGACCGCACTAGATTTTACTTTTGCCCGACACTAGGCTGTGCTTTGTCTACGCGTATAGCCTAGCAATTCTTATCACGGGAGGCGCTATGGACAAGGCCAAGCTTATTCGGAACTCCTTAAGCGATCTGGGTCAGTTGATTATGCCCGGCGTCTATGACGCGCTCAGCGCCAAAATCGCCTCGCGCGCTGGCTTCGAGGTGATTTTCATTACTGGTTATAGTCTTTCGGCTACGCTTCTGGGTGAGCCGGACTTTGGTCTTCTTACACAAACAGAAGTGATCGACGCGGCACAGCGGATTTGCTCCGTTGTTGATACGCCGGTGATCGTCGATGCCGATACCGGCTATGGTAACGCCGTCAATGTGATAAGGACCGTTCAGGATCTAATTCGCGCCGGAGCTGCCGGTATGTTTTTAGAAGATCAGGTTTGGCCGAAAAGATGTGGCCACATGACAGGCAAACAAGTCATTCCTCTGGACGAACAGCTGAAGAAGCTCCGCGCCGCCATAGAAGCTAAAGGAGAGCATGATTTCTATATCGTCGCGCGCACGGACGCGCGCCAAGCGCTCGGTTTAGATGAGGCAATCAAACGTGGGATCGCCTTTAAAGAAACCGGGTGCGACGCGGTGTTTATTGAGGCGCCGGAGAGTAAAGAAGAAATGAAAGAGATTGCAGGCCACGTGCCAGGGCCGCTTGTGGCGAACATGCTCGAGCGTGGTGTCACACCTATTATGGCTCCACAAGAGTTACGAGATCTCGGCTTTGCGCTGATTGTTTGGCCCTTGGCCCCGATCTATACGGTGGCCAAATCTTTGCGGGAAGTTTACTCGACTCTGCGCCGAGATGGTTCTACGCTCGGGATTTTAGAGAGACTGATGCCTTTTAATGAGTTTAACGAGATCGTGGGCCTAGACGAAAAATATTCCCTTGATGCTCGGTACAAGAACTAATCCACAAAATAGGCGAGCGGTCATAATCTCATAGGCATGAGCACATAGAGGTAGCCTTCTTTTCCTGTTTTTCGAATCACGCTCGGGCTGAGTTCATCTTTCAACTCGATATCAACCTCTCCTTCGCTGTCCAATACGGTAAGAACATCAAGGAGGTAGCGGGCATTAAAGCCGATCGAGATTGGCTTACCTTTATATTCTGCTTCAATCTCTTCCACCGCTTCACCGAGATCTGGATTATTGGCCGAGATCGAAACCCTGCCGTCGGCAAATTCCATCTTTATTCCCTTGTATCTTTCGCTAGATAAGATCGATACGCGTCTTAGGGCTTGTAAAAGTTCTTGGTGCTCGATCTTGGCGATGTTAGGGTTCCCCTTAGGGATAACTTTCGTGTAATCAGGGAAATCCCCATCAATGAGCCGCATGAACAGCTCAACCTTGTCTTTGATCACGAGTCCCATGTTTTCCCTAAAACCGATGGAGACAACTCCATCTTCACCGCTTTCTAATAATTTTTTCAGCTCAGATAAGCCTTTGCGCGGAACAATGACTCCCTTGGTTAATCCCAACGATCCCAGTACCCTCTCTTCAAAAGCGAGTCGATGACCATCCGTAGATACCATCCTGATTTTCCCGCCCTCGCTTTCTTCAACAAACACGCCGTTCAGACTATAGCGCGTTTCGTCGGTGGACACGGAGAAAATGGTTCTCTCGATCATTTCCCGGATAGTCGAAGCCGGCGTTGTCGACAGTCCTTTGCTGTCGATTTTCGGGAATTGGGGAAACTCGCGCGCATCCATTCCAACAATCTTGAAGACTGACTTACCGCTTTTGATTTCGACCCAATCGTTCTCCAATCGTTTTAGTTGAACCTGTTCATTGGGAACTTCCCTGATGATTTCATACAGTTTTTTCGCATTGACGGTAACCGTGCCCTCTTTTGCAACTTCCCCGTCCACGTGACCCCTGACACCAACTTCCAAGTCGGTCGCTGTTAATCGGATCTCGCCTCTCTGACACTCGATTAACACGTTGGCCAAGATCGGCATGGTATTCCGACGCTCGACAATACTCTGCGTCCAATAAAGCGTAGCGAGAAGATCTCCCCGCTTAGCTTTAGTCTCCATGTGTCCTCCCACTGACTTCTAATTCTTTAATATATAAGTAATTAAGAAGTAATAGTAGGGGTTGTGGATAAAATAGAAAAGTCCAAATAGAGTAGATAATTTAATAGATTGGTCTGTGACTTAGTTCGATGATAATTGCTCAGTATTCAACCGAGGCAGCGAATTAGGGAGATTAATCCACATTCATCCACAGCTTAATCCTTAGATAATCACAGAGATACCCACAGCTATTTTTTGACGTTCAGGTTCCTCTCGAGCTTCTCGATGGTGGTCTGCATGTAGGGATCTTCTTTTAGTTTTCTTTCGACCGTCTTGGAAGCGTGAATCACCGTCGAGTGGTCGCGGCCGCCGAATTTGTCGCCGATCGCTGGGAAGGAGGTTTCCGTGTACTTACGGCAAAGATACATAGCGACCTGCCGTGGAATGGCAATATTCTTGGTCCTTCTCTTTGCCTTTAGGTCGCCCAGTTTGATGTTGTAGAAGTCGCAGATGGTTTTTTGGATGCCTTCTACTGTTATCTCGCGTTGAGGTCCTTTAAGTGTGTTGCGCAATACCTCTTTTGTTAGCTCCACCGTGATCTGTGTCTTTGTTAGGGATGCGAAGGCACCCAAACGCGTCAACGAACCTTCCAGTTCCCTAACGTTTGAGTCGATGTTCGTCGCTAGAAAAATCGCTACGTCATGGGGCAGCTGTATACCCTCGGCTTCGGCTTTTTTCTGCAGGATCGCGACGCGGGTCTCCATGTCCGGGGGTTGGATATCGGCGATCAAGCCCCATTCGAACCGGTTGCGGAGACGGTCCTCCAAGCCAGGAATCTCCTTAGGAAACTTATCCGAAGTTATGACGATCTGCTTGTGCGACTCGTAAAGTGAGTTGAAGGTATGAAAAAACTCTTCCTGGGTCCGTTCTTTGCCGGCGATGAATTGGACGTCATCGAGGATCAAGATGTCTATATTCCTAAATTTCGTCTTAAACTCATCCATCTTGTCTCGTCGAAGTGAGCCTATAAGCTCGTTCATAAATGACTCAGAACTGAGATAATAGACTTTTAACCCAGGACGTTTAGCGGCTCCTTTGTGACCGATCGCGTTAACCAGATGAGTCTTGCCAAGGCCCACACCGCCGTAAATGAATAAGGGGTTGTAACTCTCACCTGGTTGGCTTGCGACCGCCACAGACGCCGCGTGAGCGAATTGATTGCTGGCGCCGACGACGAAGTTCTCGAAAGTGTACCGGGGAATGAGATTATTCACCCGCTGCGGTTTTTCTCTCTCCCTCTCTTCTTTTCGTTCGGTTTTTTCGCCCGTCTTAGTTTGTAAATATTGGTTAACGTTAAGGCAAACTTTTACTTCTTGATGCGCGAGCGAACTTAGCACGTCCTCAATTTGACGCAGGAAATGCTCCGTCAGCCAATCGCGAAAAAACTTATTTGGAACGGCCAGGCGAACCTCGTTCTTGGCGCGTGAATCAAAATGAATCGGTTTTATCCACGTCTCAAAATTCTGTTTGCCGAGCCGCTTTCCGATTTCACCAAGGGCTTCTTGCCACAAATCATCCATGATGGCACCGATAACCTATTTAATTATCAAGAGAAACTGACAAATAACTTACAAACAATTTTATCCACAGCTGTGGATAACTCAAAAAGCCTTCACTAATTAGTTGCTTAGATAGCGTTGAGAACACGAATATCAAGGTCGGCATTAGGCGATATTATTGAGTCATTAAAGAGGCCGCCAGAAAATTACGACGCTGTTCTTCCTCGTGCGCATCAATCACAACGCAAAGATTGCTCCGGCGCAAGTCAGAAGAAAAATTCATAATCCTTTTCAATTTTCTTTGCAAGAAAAAAATGCAATAAAAATTTTTTATCTTCGCTCGATTCTTTTCATTTACCTTGACACACTACTGACGCAGTGCTAGGAGGACTCACCCATGCCCAGGAATAAATCCAAAACGCTTTACCAACGCGCCAGAAAGAAAATTCCTGGCGGCGTTAACAGCCCAGTCCGAGCATGGCAAGCGGTCGGCGGTACTCCCGCGTTCATCGCGCGAGGTAAACGCGCGTACCTCTTTGACACCGAAGGAAGAAAATACATCGATTTCGTTGCCTCATGGGGACCCCTCATTTTGGGACACGCGCATCCGAAAATCGTCCAGCAAATAAAAAAAACCGCGGCGCGGGGAACAACCTTCGGTGCGCCAACGGAAGGCGAAGTAGAGTTGGCCGAACTTGTTTGCCGTTTAGTACCCTCTATCGAAGCGCTCCGATTGGTGAGCTCCGGAACCGAGGCGACCATGAGCGCCGTACGCCTGGCCAGAGCTTGTACCGGGCGAACAAAAATCATCAAGTTCGACGGCTGTTACCACGGTCATGCAGATGGGCTGTTAGTAAAAGCCGGCTCAGGGATCGCCGCGCTAGGGCTGCCTGACAGCCCAGGGGTGCCGCCGGGCTTCGCTCGAGAAACTCTCGTGGCGAGATTCAACGACCCCGGGTCGCTGGAGGGTTTGTTCGACAGACACGGAAAAAATATCGCGGCTGTTATTGTAGAACCCGTCTGCGGCAACATGGGAGTGATTCCACCGGCGCCAGGATTTCTCGACGCAATGAGAAAAGTTACACACGCCTATGGCGCGCTTTTGATATACGACGAAGTCATCACGGGTTTCCGCGTAGCTCTCGGCGGTGCCCAACAGCTTTATAAACTCCAGCCGGATCTTACCTGCTTGGGAAAAATCTTGGGCGGCGGGCTTCCTCTGGCGGCTTTCGGCGGGCGGCGGGAGATTATGAATCTTCTGGCTCCAGAAGGGCCGGTCTATCAAGCCGGCACGCTTTCCGGCAATCCACTTGCCGTCGCTGCCGGATTGGCAGTCCTGAGGCTATTATCCCGCCGCGGCACATACAGCGCTTTGGAAGATCTAGGGAGAAAAATGGAAGAGGGATACCGCGCGGTTTTGCGCCAGTATGGAATTCATGGAACCGTGAATCGGGTTGGCTCCATGATGACGATTTTCTTCGGCGTGGACCGCGTCCAAAGCGCGGCCGACGCGCGCCGCGGTGATTGCGCGCAGTTTGCACGGTATTTTCACGGCATGCTCAGACGGGGCGTCTATTGGCCGCTTTCCCAATTTGAGGCGGCCTTTGTCTCCTTGAGCCATTTGGAAAAGGACATCGCGAAAACGTTGCAAGCATTCTCCGCTTGGGCAAGAGAAGAGAGGCGTCGTTAGGTTGACGCTTAGCAAATTTCTTGGTAGACGAGTTTGGGAGTGAGGCCAGAAGCGGACCCTTCGGAAGATAGGGCAGATCAAAGCAATTCTCGCTTCGTCAGGATCGCCAAGTACGCGGCCATCGGCCTTCAATTTCCCAGCACCATCATCGGCGGTTTAGTGTTGGGATACCTGGTGGACAAATTCCTCGGTACGTCCCCCTGGGGTGTGACTATTTTAACCTTTGTCGCTTTTGCTGGCGCCGTCGCGCAGCTAATCCACTGGGTCCGGCGCTTCGGCAACGAGAAATGATGCGTAGCGTATACCGTATCGAGCTGTGGCACGTAATCCTCCTCGGGGTTTTGTTCGCCAGTCTTATGCCTTTGAGCCTTTTGGAGCCGCGCGCTTTTTTTCTCGACGGGGTGTTCGTGGCGGTCAATTTTTTCTTGTTGGCCCTAAGCGTGCGCTGAGTGTTAACGCCGTTAGGGGATCACGGCAGGATCTGGATGGGAGCTGCGCTCTTGCTTTTGAAATTTGTCATGTTTCTCGGGTTGCTCTCCTTACTCTTTTTTCATTTTGAGTTTTTCGTGCTCTCTTTCGCCCTAGGCTTTTCAACGCTGTTGCTTGCTATCATCTGCGAGGGATTCTATTTCTGTGTAAGGCGGAGTCCCTAATGGAGCATCCTTTCAGCTGGTATGCTCTTTTGCCCTACCCTTTGACCGTCCTGCCGGAGCATTCGTTTACCGCGTCGGTGGTGACGGTGCTGCTCGTACTAGTGGCGCTTGTCGCCCGGGGCGCGCTTTCGCGAAGCTCCGATCCGGTGATTCCCGACACGAGCATCAGCGTGAAAAATGTGCTGGAGCTGTTGATCGGGATCGTGGTCTCGCTCACCGATGGGGTCATGGGAAAAAAGGGCCGCAAGTATGTTCCCCTGTTCGGGAGTTTTTTTCTGTTCATTCTTTTTGCCAACCTGATCGGATTGGTGCCGGGATTTTCTCCGCCGACGAGCAATCTCAATACCACGGTCGGCTTGGCGCTGGTTTCTTTTGCGGCGTACAATTGTTTTGGTTTCAAGGCCAACGGCTTGGGCTACATCAAGCAATTCATTGGGCCGATGCACTCTCTGCCACCGACGAGGAACTGGCTGATGGGGCTGCTTTTTGTGCCGGTCTTGCTACTCTCAGTTGTGTTTTTCTTCATCCTTGAGGGCTCCTCCCATCTGTTTCGGCCGGTCTCGCTCTCCCTCCGGTTATTCGGCAACATGTTCGGCGACCATCAGGTGCTTGAGGCGTTCATAGATTTGACCAAATTAGTCGTGCCGGTGCTGTTTTACATTCTCGGCGCGTTGGTGTCGGTCATCCAGGCGTTTGTGTTCACGGTGTTGAGCGTGGTCTATGTGGCTTTGGCTATCAGTCATGAACATTAGCGGGCGATCGAAGCGGAGAGGTAGAGGAGAGAGGAGAGGCAAAAGGTCGCAGCGCTGGAAAGGAGGAACAGGATGAGAAAGCTACTTCTATCTGCAGCAACGTTCGCGCTGGCGGGGTTTCAGCCCGCGTTGTCCATGGCAGCTGAGGCAGCCGGGGCAGCCTCGGCGGATGCGACGACCCGGGGGGCGGTTGCTATTGGGGCCGGTCTGGCTATAGGCGTTGCCGCCTTCGGCGCTGCCTTGGGCCAGGGACGCGTGGGCGCCTCGGCAATGGAGAGCATCGGCCGCAATCCCAACGCCGCAGATAAAATCTTTCTGCCGCTGATTCTAGGTCTCGCCTTTATCGAGGCGTTGGCCCTCTACGGCTTCGTGATCGCGTTTCTCTTGCAGGGCAAGATCTAACTGCGGGATAGAAAAACAGAAAAAAGGGGCGGGGGGAGCATTCTCCTCGCCCCTTTTAGTTGCTCGGCAACTCTACATTATGAAGGTGGACTTGAGTGTATCGCAGCAGCTCATCAAGCGTGTGGAGCTTGTAGGGTTTTAAGTAAAAGATGTCTTTAATCCCAGTATTGACCAGAACCTTCAGGCAGTGAATGCAAGGGGTGTGAGTGATGTAAATAGCGCCGTCTTTGATACTGGACCCGTTTTTCGCCGCCTGCGCGATGGCATTCATCTCCGCGTGGATGGTGCGAAAACAGTTTTGCTCTGTTTCACCATTCGGCGTCTTAGATTCGTAGATAAGGCATCCCACGTCCGTACAGTGAGGCATCCCAGCGGGAGCGCCGTTATAGCCGGTTGCTAGTATATTCTTATCGCGGACGATCACGGCGCCGACCTTGGCCCGCATGCACGTGGAGCGCTCGGCCACCTGTTGCGTTATGGTCATGAAGTATTGGTCCCAACTCAGCCGCTCGGTCATAGGAGGCCCTCCGTTTAGTTTGACTTTTTATTGACGGAGACCTGCACCTTGTCTCCGATTTTTGCCTGACAACGCCGCTGGGCACTGTCCCTATAGAAGGCGATTTCTACTAATCCCCAGCTGTTGATAAGAGCGATGCAACGACCGTTCTCGCCGGCGGCATAGCTCCGCGCTAGTCCTTGAATAGTGATGTCGCCCAGAGTGACCGACAGATTTTCTCTTTGAAATGCGGCCAAGTCTTGTTCTTGAATATTGGTGAAGAGATTACCAAAGCCGTCGATGTAGACAATCTCTCCTTCGATGCGGCCCTGCGACTTCACTAGCTTAGGCCAATCTAGGCGAACAAAGTTATCGATGGGCTCGCCGAGGGCAGCGGGGTCGATGCCGAGAGAGAGATGGGCAGCCACTGGCGAGAATATATCACGCCCATGAAAAGTCGCGCTGGTGGGCTGTAGATGGTAAATCGTGTTGGACAGCTGAATCACCGTATCCGGTCGTTTGTCCGTCAAGGTCAAACTCAAGACGCCGTTGTCAGGCCCGATAAAATATTGTCCGTCGGACTCGATCAAAAGCGCATGTCGGGTGCTTCCCACGCCCGGGTCCACCACGGCAACATGGATCGCGCCGCGACGAAAGTAAGGGACGGAGTGGCGCAAGACGAGCGCGGCGGCCATTATATCCTGCGGTGGAATGCCGTGACTCAAGTCCACGACTTGAACGTTGGGATTGATCCCGGCGATGACGCCTTTCATGATTCCCACGAAAGGGTCTTTGTAGCCGAAGTCGGTCGTTAAGGTAATGATCATAGAGTTGTGTCCAATGTCAGACGAATTTAACGGAAAACTCGTAACCGGTAAACAGTGCCGTTACGAGCTGACTTTTTACCGTCTCGGCATGCCGCGCATTTTTTTTGATTAGGCAATTGGTCCATTATAGGATAAGAAAGCAAGTTGTTTTGGCCTTTGACAAGGGAGCCCGCCGATTCGCATCTTTCGCCCACTACGCTACAAAAATTACGCCCTTTTTGGCAGCAGCGACTTCATCGCCTCCATTGGCCAGTTCGTTCGCGAGATCGCGCTCTATTGGCTCGCCTATGAAATGACCGGCTCCGCTATGGCGCTCGGGATTCTGGGTCTTTGCGAAGCGACGCCGCGGCTTGCACTGAGCGTCGTGGGAGGCGTCATTGTCGATCGCTATGACCGGCTGCCCCTATTAACGGCCATTCAGTTCCTATGCGCTGTGCCCGTATTCGCCATGGTGGCGCTCTATTTTATCGGCGTGCTGCAGTTCTGGCACATGGTAGTTCTCGAGACGCTGCTGTCGATCATTCGGAGCATGAATCCCACCGCCGGCCAGTCGCTGTTGCGTGACCTTGTGCCGGAGGAAGATCTGATGAGCGCCGTCGCTTTGTACTCTCTCGGTTTCAATTCCGCGCGCATCATTGGCCCGTCTCTCGGCGGTGTGCTCATGTTGTGGATCAATGTCGGCGGCTGCTTTATTTTCTATGGCGTGACTCTGCTGTTCTCGGGGTTTGAGTTGCTCCTGGTGCGGTTGGTAAATACGGCCAAACCCAGTGCGGGGTCGAACTGGCTCCGAGAGGTCAAAGAAGGCCTGAGCTATATTGGCGGCGCGCCGCTGGTTCTCTCGAGCACGCTCGCGGCCTATGCGCTGAGCACGTTTGTTGGGACGTATCAGCGTTTCCTGCCGGTCTTCGCGAAAGATATCCTTAATGTCGGACCGGATGGCTTGGGCGCGCTCATGGCTGCTTCCGGCGTGGGCGCCGTCTTATCACTGGTCTTCTTGGATGCCGCTGGCAAGCGGTGGAGGCGGGAGACGCTCCTATGGTTCAGCGCCAAAGCGACGCCTCTATTGCTCATTCTCTTCTGCGTCTCGCGTAACTTATGGCTGTCGGTGTTGCTGATGGGACTGCTCGGCGCGGCGCAGATACTCTTTCGCACGGTCAGTCGGCTGATCATTCAAGTGGAGGCACCGCGCGAGTTACTGGGCCGCGTCATCAGTGTTTTTCTAATGGACCAGGGCTTGAGATCAGTGGGTTCACTGATCATGGGCGCCTTTGCGACGATTTTCGGCGCCCCGGTGGGTCTCTCGTTGTGCTCGGTTTTATCGATCGTACTGACGACGGCGACTTTTTACCGATTTTTAGGCAAGCCAACCGGTCGGGGCAATTTAACGGCGTAAATGGGCGTGACCTTGGTTATAGCTCTTCCAGTACCGCGGCGAACAGAAGCGGCACCATGATCTCCATGTGGCCGGTTAGGTGATAGCCTTTGCCACTTTGCTGTGTCGGTCGCGATACCACGTTGGTCAGGGGCCGGTAATGGGCGAGGAAGTCTAGATTCACTGTGGTGAGGTTCTGCACGGGATGGCCCAGATTGCGCGCCAAGCTCACCGCCTTGAGAAAAACTTCGGGAAGCACCTCCTAACGTCGCGACGACCGAGGTGAGCGTGTGAAAGTCTCTTAAGCTTCCGTCGCCAAGCGCCTTGCCATCCACTTTTGGATGCATGTGAATAATGTCGGTTCCGATGGCGATGTGAGATGTGATGGGAATCCCCCAGCGCGCCCCGGCGGCGAGAATACTCAATCGACGGTGCGGTAAACGAGCTTTGAGAATCGCTTGTCCGACCGCGGCACCGATGCCTAACTGTCTCCCTGAGCCTTCGCTGATCGCTTGATTTAGAAAAGCTCCGGTCTCTTCGCCCATGCCGAAGCTGCCGTCTTTCAGACTGGCTGCCACGTCCTCCGAAGTCTCGCCCATATAGGCCAGCTCGAAATCATGGATCACTCCGGCGCCGTTCAGCGCCACCGCGTTGATAATTCCCCGTTCCATGAAATCGATGATCAGTGGGCTCAATCCAACTTTGATGGGATGAGCGCCCATCCCCAGAAGAACCGTCTTGTTGGCGCGATGAACCCGGGCGATTTTGCGCGCGATCGCCTTCAAGCTCTGCGCCGCCAGGATGTTCGGTAGCCCTTGAATGAGCGAACGAACCCGCGCACCCTTTCGAACCGTCTTACCTAAGAGTAAAGATTGAACTTTGCTGAACCTTTTTTTGACCGGGTAGGTTCTGACCTTGGAGAAATTGAGCGGCCTGAAGGTTTTTTTCGGCATGAACGGAATCAGCAGCCGTTATTTGGCAGGGAAGAGCTTCTGGTCCACGATGTCGCAGATGACGTGGCCAACGAGAATGTGGGTTTCCTGGATGCGTGGACTATTTCGGCCTTCAGAGACCTTCAGTAAGAAATCGACTTTCCCGGCCATCTTCCCTCCGTTTCCACCGGTTAAGCCGATAGTCGTGATCTTGAGTTGTTTGCACACGTCGATGACGACCAGGACGTTGGCTGAATTGCCGCTAGTAGAAATCGCCAGCGCGATGTCTCCCTCTTTTGCCAGCGCCCTCACTTGTTTGGCGAAGACTTCCTTGTAGTCGTCGTCGTTCGCAATGCTCGTCAGCGCTGAAGTGTCAGTGGTCAGGGCGATAGCGGGCAGGGGCGGTCTATCAATCAGGAAACGGTTAACGAACTCGGCGGCGATATGCTGCGCATCCGCGGCGCTACCTCCGTTGCCAAAGAGCAGGAGTTTGTTGCCTCTTTGGAAACAGGCAATGATTGCGTCGATGGCGCTTACGAGCGTGTCTATATTGTCGCCCAGAAAGGCCCGCTTCACACGAATGCTTTCGTCAAATGCTTGGGTAATGGCGTCCTTCATCAGCTTTTCTCGTAATGCTTCGCCATCTCGCTCTGCGCGCCTCGCCGCGCCAAGGCCTCTTCAAACCATTGACGCACGATGGGATCTTCGTCTTGGTATTCGATTTGGGCGCCGCCCTTTTTGCGGTCGACCGCACTCTGGTACTTCTTGCCGACGCCGTGAAATTTCTTGCTGCCGAAGGCGCGTAAGGCCAGATAGCGGGCCGGTTTGTCACCCGCGTTGAAGTGCTGGTGCCACCAGTTCTCCGGCGGGACGATCATACTGCCTTCATGCCAATCGTATTTCTTGATCCCCGACCCATCCGGCCAAACCAGAGAATAGCCCTCGCCGCTCAAGATGATCACGTGAGCGCCGGGTCCATGACGATGGGCTTTCTTATAGGTTCCCACCGGGAACTCCGAAATATGACAAGCGGTGCTGTTTTCCGACAGCTCGAATTTGATGTTGCTCCCGCCGGCGCCGCGCTCTTTGTATTCAAGCAATTTGAATGACCGCGCATCGGGCACGAAATTCGTCTCCCAAACGTTGCCGGCGAACTTGAGCCCTCGGTAGTCACCGGCATGCAAGGTCCCTTGGCCGTTGAAATAACCTTCGCGGGCGTCGAATCGATCCGTGAAGGTAAAATTGTTGTTAAATATGAAATCATGATTGTGCAGGAGATTGATCATGGTCGGCGCGGTGGTGACGGCCAGATAACGCGCCGGTTGGCTGCCGCTGCCGTTGAAGAGCTGATAGCAGGTATTTAATGGCGGCGAAAACAGCGAGCCTTTCTGCCACTCGAAAGTTTGCTTCCGATCTTCACGGTGCCAAACCGCGGCGGCTCCTTGGCCGTCGATAACATAGATCGTCTCTTCGAAGAGATGGCGCTGGGGCTTGAGACTCTTGCCGGGAGGGATCTCGCAAACATAGCAGTTATTCACCTGGCCAGCGCCTTCCATTTGGAGAAAGGCGCCGTAGCCGCCTTTGCGCTCCCACCATTCCAGTTTTATCTTTCGGATGTCCTCGACAAAGAAAGTCTTGATGACCGGAATCCCTTCGTCTTCCACCCATTTGTCGTAGCTGGTCTTGGCGCCATCGGCGAAGGTACGAGGTTCTTGCTGTGCTGATTTGGCCACGGTCGCTCCGAAGAAGGAAGTCATTTTTTACCACATGGTCCGGGTGGATTAAAGCGGACCTTAACCTGATCCAAGAGTCGACGTAATTATTGAAAACGTGGGATCCGTCTCCGACACGGCTGGAACGGCGACAACTTGCCACCCACAAGAGCGGTATCTGTAAAAACAGGTGGTTATATATTTGCGCCTGCTGTCTCCACCATCTCGTCGACGGTGCCGACCTCAGAACGAATCCTTGCGTACTGAGCCCGCAGATCGACGATGGGAATCTTGTAGGGGCTCGGACTAGACACTGGTTTTGACGGCGGGGGATTGACCTTTGAGCGTGCTTTCTGCGACTTCCGCCAACAGTTGATCCTGCTCGTGATCCAAGGCAAACACCCGGAACTGGACGACTTTAGACGGAATAAATTCAAAAAGTTCGGCAAGCGATGGATCAAAGATATGAATCTGTTTTTTACCCATGGCGAAGGGATTTTCCGGGCGCGGATCCTGGGTGGCCATGTCAACGCGGAACATCAGATCCCGCGCTGCAGCAGGCAAGGACGAGCGGATTCTCTTCTCCCAATCCGTATCCTGGATCAGAGCCACGCCGTAATGAAGCTCGTTCAGCGATAGGGTCCGGTCATAGGCCATCTTCCATTTCACTTCACGGTGCAGAACGGTTTCCCATTCCTTGGCCAACGCCTCGAGCTCACCCTTGTTGCGCCGCCAGCGGGAGACCTCCTCGAGCAGCGACCAGTCCGTCAGGTAGAGATATTCATCCATATGTTCTAGCGGATTGCCGGGAAAGAGCACTCGCATGGTTTCGGGAAAAATCTCTCTTAGGTGAAGGTCGATGGCCCGTGTCGTGCGGTGATAGTAAACGTTCGTGTAAAGATAAAGTCGGGCGTTGAGAAACATGGTTAGCGCGCTGTTGCCGGCCTTGTGCAGGGTCAACCCCTTGGGGGAGAAGAAAGTGTAGTGAATCAGGCGTTCCCGATCGATGGGGCCGATGGCTACCCCGCACATGTAAGAATCCCGCGAAACGTAATCGAGATTGTCGAAAGTGAAGATGCCGCCGGTCAGCGGTTGCAGGAGCCTCACCCAGTTAGGTTTGCGCTGATCTTCCCCGCCATTCTTCTTGATGGGAAAGGCAACGTCCTCGGGACGGAGTTCTTCCCCAGGGGCGAACGGCCCGCTGGGGCTACGCCGCAGCTGTCGAATGATTTCGCCGAGATGCTTTTGAATAATCGTCTGTCCGAGATCTTCGTGGGTGAGATTGTAACCGTGGAGAAAGTTGTCGTCGAAAAAATGGCCGAAGGGGCCATGTCCGACATCGTGGAGCAGTCCGGTGACACGCATGTACTCCTCAATGAACGGTGCCGATGGACACTCGTCGCCCAGGACTTTGCGCAGCGATGGATAGAGATGTTTGGCAAACTCGCCGGCCAAGTGCATGGCGCCTAAGGAATGCTGAAAGCGGCTATGCTCCGCGGAGGGAAAGACCCAACGTGCGCTTTGCAGCTGGTAAATATAGCGCAGCCTTTGCACCCACGCGGAGTCGATCAGCGCTTTCTCCGTTACCTCCCCCTTTTTTTCGGGAACGGTAAACTGCATATAGCGGTGGATGGGATCGGCAATCAGCGCCGTTCCCTCATATTCGCTATCGATGAGCTGCGCCATAGCCTTCTATTACACTTCGAAAATCAACTGAGCGGTCCACTGGTTCCCGGTTTTTGCCATTCGGCTCTGATGATAGGCCACCGCGGAGATTTCCTGCTTGATCTCGTGACGGTCCGGGTCAATCTTCTCACCGCAGACTTCCGCTTTGACTATTGTATCCTTAACTTCGCGGATTTGGAATTCTTTCAGTAAATAGCCGCTTCCCTGATAAAGATAGAGTAGTTCGCGCATCCAGTTGACCAAGAGATCATCACGATCCATGCCCTCAACCTCGAGCGGCAGTCGGTCTTTGATCTCGATCTTCTCGATCTCGGTCATGACATCAAACAGGGCGTAGGCTGAGTTAGCAAACAGATCCGCCTGGGAGTTACCGACAATCCTCACAGCCAATTCAGATTGTCGGGTTGTCAATCGGTATTTCTTTTGGTTGTCCATCTTCCATCAGCCTTGGAATCGCGGTGGGCTTCCCTGTCTCCTTCCGCGCTCAGATCGAGCAGCGAGCGGCGGCCTTTAACATCATCGTCCAGTCGTTGCCGGATATCCGGGCGGGCATAGCATCCAACACAAGTAAAAATATCGATTGGCTGGGTCAGCTTGAGATAGCGGTGGGGCAATGCATCCTGTCTAGGGTTTATGAAGAAGTCCCATTCTGTGTTGCCCGTATGAAGTCGATAGTACTCTACGTGATAACTCTTCTGTCTGTGAGTGGTCTCCCGAACCTGTCTGCCGCAGTGAAAGCACTGCATGTGTGGCGTCTACTTATACCCGGTTTATGAGGCTCGCCGCAAATCCTGCACCAAAGCCGTTATCGATATTGACCACCGTAACCCCAGCCGCGCATGAGTTGAGCATTCCTAACAACGCCGCGAGTCCGTTGAAACTTGCCCCATAGCCGACGCTCGTAGGTACGGCGATTACCGGCTTGTCAATCAATCCAGCGACGACGCTCGGCAGCGCGCCTTCCATACCCGCAACCACTATTAACACAGAGGCCGCGTCTAACCGCAGACGGTTCTCCAACAACCGATGAATGCCTGCAACGCCGACGTCGAACAGTCTTTCCACCCGATTAGCCATCATGGTCGCCGTGAGTGCCGCTTCTTCCGCCACTGGAATATCTGAAGTCCCCGCGCAAACCACCAGCACCGTACCCTTGCCGGAGATTTTGATCGGCCTGCCAACCCAGGTCACGGCGCGCGCCGCAAGGTGGTATTTCAAGCCGGGGACGAGGTTTCTCAGGCTTGCCATCTTGTCGGCTGAAAGGCGGGTCACCAAAACATTGGCTTTGCGCCGGCGCAGGGCACGTACGATGGCAGCGATTTCCTTGGGCTCCTTGCCTTGGCCCATAATCACCTCGGGAAATCCTTGACGCAGGGCGCGGTGATGGTCGACCTTGGCAAAGCCGAGATCCTCGAAGGGAAGATGGCGCAATCGCGTTACGGCCTGGGAAACACTAAGGTGTCCCCGCCGTACTTTTTCCAGGAGTTCTATTAGCCGCTCCGAGTCCACTGATTATTCTGATTTGCCAATCACAGGCGAAGTGTAATTTATCATAATCGGGCTAATACTTTTTGAAATGGTCATGACCCTCTGCCCGGATAGAGAGCGGTTTGCCAGCGCTATCGAGCACCGTGATACCCGCGCGAGCAGAAACGCACGTCCCGATGCGAGTCATGACCAGATCGGCGGTCCCATGCTGCAATTTCGCAATGCGCGAGCGGTTACGGGGTGGCGCGCAAAACAGCAGCTCATAGTCTTCACCGCCAGTCAGCGCGGGACGTGTGCCCTCTTTTCCGCAGAGAGCACGATAGGCTGGTGACAGCGGTAACTTCTCTTCCCAGAGCACCGCACCGATTTTGCTGACCTTGCAGATGTGACCGAGGTCTTGAAGCAGCCCGTCGCTGACGTCGATCATCGCGGTTGCCAATCTTTCGCGCGCCAGGAGAGTCCCAGCAGCAACCTTGGGGGTGGGTCGATGGTGACGGGCTAACAGATAGGCGGCGGGTCCGCGCTCGGGTTGAGGTGATTTGCTCTTTAATAACTTCAGGGCTAGAGCAGCGTCGCCAATGGTTCCAGTGACATAAACGTCATCGCCGATTTTCGCACCCGCTCGCGTGACGGGGCGATATGGCGCGTGGCCGATGAGACAAGCTGAAATCAGCAGCGAATCAGCGAGATTCGTGTCTCCTCCCACCAAGGCGACTCCGTTTTTTTTCGCCAGGGAGCGAATGCCGCGATAGAACTCGTCGATATCTTCGCTGCGAAATCTCGCTGGAATACCGAGGGAGAGGATCAGGTAGGCCGGTGTCCCACCCATGGCGGCTATGTCACTTAAATTGACCGCCACCGCCTTGTAACCGAGCGCAAATAGGGACGTCCATTTGAGATCGAAATGGACGCCTTCGATTAAGAGGTCCGACGTAATCAACAAGGAGCCAAATTTGCTCGCAACCCACGCAGCATCATCGCCAATACCAAGCAAGACGCCGCGACTTTTGGGCGTGGCGCGACGAACCCTCTCGATCAGACCGAATTCTCCTAGCCGACTTAGTTTCATTGAGCGGTGGCTACTAGTCTTGGCTGGTCAGGAGGTCAGTACTTTACAGCATGAGGAAAGCTGTCTGTGGATCGGCTAGGGCCGGAGCGGAATAGATCGCTCTCTGTGATTCTTTCGAAGGGGTCTCTCGCGTTTCAAAGACTTTCCCTTACGTGACTTCGTTTTCGGGGCGGACACATGTTTGGTTTTGCGAGCGCCGTTTTGTCTGTCCAGCAGAGCAATCTGCAGTACGTCCGACATGTTCTCGGCGATGACCCAGTGGAGTTTCCGGCGCAAAGGCTTCGGGATTTCATCCAAGTCCTTTTTATTTCTATCGGGTACAATGACGGTCTTGATCCCGGCGCGGAAGGCCGCCAAGCACTTTTCCTTTAGGCCGCCGATAGGTAGCACACGACCGCGCAAGGTAATCTCGCCGGTCATCGCGACGTCCCGACTCACGGGCCGCTTGGTCAGCGCTGAAATGAGCGCGGTGGCCATCGTAATGCCGGCGGAGGGTCCATCTTTTGGAATCGCGCCGGCGGGAACGTGAATGTGAATGTCGAGCTTTTGGTAAAAGTCTTCTTCGATGCCCAGCTTCGCGGCGTGGGCGCGGGCGTAACTCACCGCCGCCTGCGCCGATTCCTTCATCACATCGCCGAGTTGTCCGGTCAGGGTTAAGTTCCCGCGCCCCTTCGACAGCGAGGCTTCCACGTAAAGGACCTCACCGCCCGTGCTGGTCCAGGCGAGTCCGGTTGCGACGCCGATCTCGTGGTGTTCTTGTTCCGCCTCCGGAAGGAACTTCGGCGCGCCGAGAAATGAATGGATGTTCGCCCGCGTGATGCGGGTCAGCTCTTTTTTCCCTTCCGCAACCTTGCGCGCGACTTTGCGGCAGATGGACGCGATCTCGCGTTCCAGGTTGCGCAGGCCGGCTTCTTTGGTGTACTCGGCGATAATGCGCAACACCGCGTCATCGGAGAGCTCCAAGTGTTTTGTGGAAATTCCGTTGTCTTCGAGCTGTCTCGGAATCAGATATTTGCGGGCGATCTCCAGTTTCTCTTCGTTGGTGTAGCCGGACAATTGAATGACTTCCATTCGATCCGCAAGCGCCGCCGGCACGGGATCCAGAAGATTCGCCGTGCAAATAAACAAAACATTGGAGAGATCGAATGGCAAATTCAGATAGTGATCGCTGAAAGTATGGTTCTGCTCCGGATCTAAAACTTCGAGTAGCGCCGCCGACGGATCACCACGAAAGTCGGCGCCAACTTTATCGATTTCATCCAGCATGAAGACGGGATTGTTCGAGCCGGCTTGCTTAACCCCTTGGATGATACGGCCGGGCAGCGCGCCGACATAGGTTCGTCGATGGCCGCGAATTTCCGCTTCGTCGCGAACGCCGCCTAGGGAGACCCGCACGCAGTTTCTTCCCAACGCGCGCGCAATGGATCGTCCGAGAGAGGTTTTGCCGACTCCCGGCGGGCCGACGAAGCAAAGAATCGGTCCTTTGATTTTGCGACGGAGCTTGTTGACGGCCAGATACTCAAGAATTCGCTCTTTGATTTTCTCCAGATTGTAATGATCTTCGTCCAAAACCTGCTTGGCTTTTTTGATATTCAGATTGTCTTTGGTTTTCTTGCTCCAGGGCAGGTCCACCAGCCAATCCAGGTAAGTCCGAACCAGGGACGCCTCGGATGACTCCGGGTGCATCTGCTCTAGCCGCCGAAGCTGCTTATCCGCCTCACGCTTCGCTTCCGTGGGCATCTTCGCTTTTTCGATCTGCTTTTTAAGTTCACTTAATTCTTCTGCCCGCTCGTCTCCTTCGCCCAATTCTTGCTGAATCTGCTTTAGCTGTTCACGCAGGAAGTAATCCCGCTGGGTTTTGCTCATCTCCTCTTTCGCTTGGTTCTGAATGCGTGCCTGCATCGTCGAAAGTTCCAACTCGCGAGTGAGGAGCTCATTGACTTTCTTCAACCGCTCAATGGGATCGAAGATTTCCAGGATTGCCTGGCTTTCCTCAATCTTGAGCCGGAGGTTCGAAGCCACCAAGTCCGCCAAAACCCCCGGATCGCTAATATTGTCTGTGACCATCACGATTTCGGGCGGCAAATTCTTTAGGTTTAAGATCTGTTCGATCTTCTCCTTGGCAGTGCGCATGAGCGCTTCCACCTCGATGGGCACTTCCGGCAATGTCGGTTCGATCACCTTGCGAATTTTGACTTCAAAAAACGGTCGCTCACGGAGACAGGTGTCGATCTCGCCCTTGGAGAGACCTTGGACGAGGATCTTCACCCGGCCGTCGGCCAGTTTCAGCATTCGCATGATTGAAGCGATGGTGCCGACTCGATGAATAGCCGCTGCATTCGGATTCTCCTCGGCGGAGTTTTTTTGCGCGACGAGAAAAATCAGCCGGTCTCGCGAAAGCGATTCTTCGACGGCGCGAATCGACACGTCGCGACCGACAAAAAGCGGCAGCATCATGTAGGGATA
>WNGH01004452.1_pt1 | contig 21856 bp, 13 predicted proteins | sample 5400631 | NCBI WGS metagenome assembly WNGH01 (sample SAMN13153373, study PRJNA577476) | soil metagenome | isolation source: 115 cm soil or saprolite under Garry oak tree replicate 1 | place: USA:California | collected 2016-06-15
AGACCAACTTCATCGCCGAGGAGATCGTCGAGCCGGAGCAGAATCTGCCTCGCGCCCTGGTCCTCGGGGTCGCGGTAGTGGTGGCCGTCTACCTGCTCGCCAACGTCGCGTACCTGCGGGTGCTCGGACCCGCGCAGCTCGCGGCCAGCACGGCGCCTGCGGCCGACGTGATGCGCGCGCTGCTGGGGCCCGCGGGCGGCACGCTCATCGCCGCGGGTATCACGGCATCCACCTTCGGGTTCCTGAACCTGGTGATCCTGGTGACGCCCCGGGTGCTGCAGGCGATGGCGGCAGACGGGGCGTTCCTGCCCCGGCTCGCCGCGCTGCACCCAGTCTACCGGACACCGGCGTTCGCGATCCTGGTCCAGGCCGGCTGGGCGATCGTGCTGACGCTCTCCGGCACATTTGCCCAGTTGGTGGACTACGTCGCCTTCGGCGACTGGATTTTCTTCGGGCTCACGGTGGCGGGTCTCTTCATCTATAGAGCCCGGGACGAGACCGCAGGTGGCAAGCCGCCGCCCGGTGCCTTCCGCGTGCCTGGCTATCCTTGGACACCCGCCCTGTTCGTGGTGGCGGCGCTGTACGTCGTGGCAAGCTCGATTCTCGCGAACCCGCGTAATGCCCTGATCGGCGCCGGCCTGTTGGCGCTCGGCGTACCGGTGTACGTCCTCTCCGTCAGGCGCGCCGGCCGCCCGGCGTGACGGTCGCCTCAAGTCGCCGCACCGTATTCCTTTCGTTCGCGTCGCATCCGTAGCCGCCCGTGGTTTGCTTCCGACAGTTCGTGGCAGCCTGGCGTTGAGGGATCTGGGCGACGCCGAAACGACGCAACAGAAGACGCGCCCCGACGCGTCGCCGCCGGGCGTCCCGTTCTCCCCCGCGCGGGTGTTCACGGACCGCATCCTGCGGGAGAAGGTGAACTACCAGTTCACCCGCGCGCTCTCGCTGCGCGCTATCGTGGACTACTCGATCGTGAACCGGGACTCGACCCTCTCCCGGGTGGACCCGCAGCACCGCTGGGGCGTAGACCTGCTGTTCACTTACCTCGTCAACCCGGGAACAGCGCTGTACGTCGGCTACCGGGACGGCTACGAGAACCTCGCCATCCTACCGGGGAGCCCGCCCGCCTTGTACCGCACCGACGACCCCACGACGTCGGTCGGGCGACAGGTGTTCCTGAAGCTCAGCTATCTGCTGCAATTCTGACGCGGCGGCCGGCTAAGGACGCTCCGCGAGACGGCGTCGGGCCTCGGCGCGCACGTCGCGGTTGGGGTGGGCGCGGGCCGCTTCGCTGACCGCAGCAAGACCCAGCTGATTCGGCAGCTTCGTGAGCCCCTCGATCGCTTCAGCCTGGACGGAAGGCGACCGGTCGTTCTCCAGCCTCTCCGTGAGCAGCAGCCGGGCGCTTTCGGGTGCGGCGGCCTTGGCATACCGCTCGATGGCCTCGCGCCGCACCTCGGCGCTCCGGTGCGTGCGCGCCAGCCGCGCCAGCCCTGCCAGCGCCTGGGCGCCGGGCAGGTGGCCGAGGGCTTCCACGGCGTCGCGCTGGAGGTCTGCGTCGGATCCCTCCGAGGCGATCCCTTCGAGCAGCGCCGCCGTCGCGGAATCCGGCGTTTCCAAGTCGCCCAGCCGCTTCAGGGCCTCGCGACGCACGTCTCGGACCGGGTGATGGCGGGCGATCTCGACGAGCGCTGCGATCACGCGATCGTCGTCGACCCGCTTCAGCTCCTCGACCGCCTTACGTTGAACGTGGCGGTCGCGGTCGTGGTACGCGACGTCCTTCAGCACCGCAAGGGCGACGTCGGGAGCCGCCGCTTCGGCGAGCGTCCCGACGGCGCTGCTGCGTACGTCGGGGTTCGGATGGCTGCGGGCGAAATTGATGACCGCGCGTACTCCGGAGCCGTCTCTGATCGCTCCCAGGGCCTCGACCGCCTCGTGCTGCACGTCCGGGTCGCGGTCGTCGCGCGCGATCGCGATCAGCGCCGGCGTCGCCCTCGGATCGCCCTTGTGGTCGAGCTCCTCCACGGCCTCGCGCCGCGTCTCGGGATCGTCGACCGCCCGGGCGAGGGCGATCAGCGAGTCGGTGGCGGCCGGAAGCGCATTATGACGCAGCGCCTCGGCGGCCTCCTCCCGCACGTCCTCGTCAGGGTCAGCCCGCGCCGCTCGAGCGAGTTCGTGGACCGCCGCCGGGGTCGGACGGTGGCCCAACCACTCAGCGGCCTGGGCGCGCACTGACGCACGCGCGTCGCCCGCCAGCCAGCGCCCGAGGAGGGACACCACTGCGTCGCTGCTGCCGTGCAGCCCGACGCCGGCGATCAAGTCTTCCTTGACGTCGGTGGTCGGCGCTGCCGCGAACAGGGCTTGCAGCTGGGCCAGGCTGGCGCGGTCGTCCGCCGGCCCAAGCCAGAGCAGCGGCGCTCCGCCAAAGTCTACCGGCAAGAGGAAGCTGGTCGGCTGCACGTGCTGGAGGACGGGCGGCCTGCCCTCGCTTTCCCTGAAGTGGAACAACAGCGCGATGTCATCGGCGCCCGCGCTGTCACCGCCACCGCGCGCGCCGCCCGCGGGCGGGTGCACACTGTAGCCGACCCAGAAGCTGCGGCCGCCGAGCTGCTGCGCCTGGTGGCGCGCCCAATCCCACCGCTCCGCGAGCGGGCGCGCCGGCGCGGGATGGCGGAGCACGGTATCCGGCGCGGTGCGCGCGCCGTCCGGTGCGACGAACGCCGACGGGCGGTCAGCGGCTGCGGACTCTCCGCTCGCGCGGACCAGACGGGAGCCGCCGCCGATCGCCACCACGAGCGTCACGGCGATCACACCGGCGGTCCAGCGTGGCAAGATCTCCGCGGGCGCGGGCGTCACGAGTCGCCGGACGCGGTCCATGAGGGAGCCACCGGCAGCCGTGAGCGCGAGCGTCGGCGCCGTGACGCGGAGGCGCTCCATGCCGAGCAGGGCCGCCGCATAGAAGTGCGCGTCGCCGCATGCGGCCACCGCCAGGTCGTCGCAGCAATGCTCGCGTTCCTGACGCATGCGCCCTGAGATCCACCACACCGCCGGGTGGTAGAACAACAGCGTTTCGATCACCGACTGGATGAGGTTCACGAGGTAGTCGTAGCGCCGCACGTGGGCCAGCTCGTGGGCGAGCAGCGCGTCGAGCTGCAGCGGCGTGAGCCCCGTCAGGGCGCTCGCGGGGAGCAGGATGACCGGGCGCACCCAGCCGAGGACCGCCGGCACCTGCACGATGGCCGACTCGAGGACGCGCACCGGCCGGCTGACCCGCAGGCGCGCCGCGAGGCGTTCCAGCGCCTCCATGCAAGCGACCGGCGCCGGCCGCGTGCCCATCGCCCCGAGGCGTCGCGTCGCGATCCATCCCCACGCCAGCCGCGCTGACAACACCAGCACGCCGGCGAGCCACAGCGCCACGATCCAAGGCAGCACGGGCTCCAGCGCCGTGCGGATCCGAGACGCGAGCCGCAGCGCCGCGATCGCAGGCGACGTCGGCGTGTATCCCTGCGGCGTTTCCTGCTCTACCGTCGCGCCTTCGGGTGACGCCGTCCGCGCGGCCGGCCTCGCGTCGGAGGCTGGGGGGGAGGCGACGGCCGACGTGGCCAAGCCGTTGCCCGGCGTCGCGGGCGACGCCTCACCTACCCGGACCGCAGTCGTGATGGGCAACGCCAGTGTCAAGACCAGAGTCGCGGTGGCGAGCGCGTAACGGAGGCGCGCCCACGGCGCGGGAACGATGGCGAGCAGCAAGGCGAGCGCCACCGCGGCCAATGCGCACTGCCACAGCGAGTGCACGAGGGCCCAGCCCAACGCGTGCGTGGCCGTCATGCGGTTCCTCCTTTAGTAGGAAGACTTTCTTTAGTACGAAGAACTCTCGTGCCTACCCCGCGTGCGGCGCAAGGGTTTCAGCGGACGGAACGTCGCATGCATGCCTCGGGTATCCCGCGGCATGCCGACGCTGTGGCGGTCGCTCAACGCGCTCGTGGTTTGCCTGGCTCCAGCCGTGGCGCGAGGGCAGGCTGTCGCCGAGCCGCCACAGATCGCCTGGCGCCCCCGCGTGCCGCTCGAGGGCTCCGTGATCCTGCTCGGGCTGCGGCTACCTCATGACTCCGGGGACAGCGTCGTGGCGGTGCAGGGTGAGCTCGCAGGCGAGGCGCTCCACTTCGAGCGCGTGGCGGACGAGTTTCACGCCATCGCTGCCATACCACTCGGAGCGGCGACCGGCGTCGCGGCTCGCGTGACGATCGTGCGCGCCGACGGCGCCAGCGACACGGTCGTAGCGTCCCTGCCCGTGGGGCGGCGCCGGGCGCCGCGCGAACGGCTCCACGTAGCCCCCGATCTGGTGCAGCCGCCGGAGTCGCTCGGCGAGCGGATTGGGGCGGAGCGCGAGCGGGTGCAGGACGTCCGGCGACGCGCGCACGACACGCCACGCCTGTGGCGCGAGCCGTTCACGCGCCCGCGCCCGGGGGCCGTGACGGGTCGCTTCGGCGTGGCGCGGGTCTTCAACGGCGTGTTGCGGAGCCGTCACATGGGCGTCGATTTCGCCGGGCGGCGGGGCGCGGCCGTGCGGGCGGCGAACCGCGGCGTCGTCGCCCTCGTCGCCGACTTGTATTTGAGCGGCACGACGATTCTCATCGACCACGGGGCGGGCCTCGTCACCGGATACTTCCATCTCAGTCGCGCCCTCGTCTCGGTGGGAGACAGCGTCGCCCGCGATCAGCTGATCGGCCACGTCGGCGCGTCGGGGCGCGTGACCGGCCCGCACCTCCACTGGCTCGCCGCGTACGGCGGCCTCACGGTCGATCCGCTCAGTCTCGTCCATCTCGATTTCGACGCCCCGTTGACCTTCGGGATCCGCTGAGCATCTTGATGGGCATAGCAGAGCCTTCGCCCTGGAGGAGTGCGCCCATGTCCGCCCGTATCCCGCTCGCCGCGCACGCGGCTCTGACACTCGCCGCCGCCGGGCTCTCGGCACAGGCAGGCCACGAACACCGGGGACACGCAGAGGCGCTCGGGCGCGTCACGTTCCCGACATCCTGCCGAGCCGAAGCACAGCGCCGCTTCGAGCGCGGCGTCGCACTGCTGCATTCCTTCTGGTATGAGCGCGCGAGCGAGGCGTTCAAGGACGCGGTCGCCGCCGACTCGACGTGCGCCATGGGCTACTGGGGCCAGGCGATGAGCCTGTTTCATCCGCTCTGGACGCCGCCTTCCTCGGACGAGCTCCGGGCCGGGCTGGGTGCGGCGGTGCGCGGGTACGCCGTTGCGAGCACGCCTCGCGAGCGGGCCTACCTTGCGGCGGTGCGTGCCTACTACGAGGCCTACACGACGGTCGATCTCAAGGCGCGACTGGTCGCCTATGCGCAGGCGATGGAGGAGGTGGAGCGCCAGCATCCGCGCGACCGCGAAGCCAGCATCTTTTACGCCCTGTCGCTCATCGCGCTGGGCCAGGCGAACCCGACCGACACCACGTTCACATACCAGAGGCGGGCCGACTCGATCCTCGAGCCGCTGTTCCGGCGCGAGCCGCGGCATCCGGGGCTGGCGCACTATCTGATCCACACGAACGACGTCCCACAGCTTGCCCCGCTCGGGCTGTACGCGGCGCGCCGGTACGCCGAGATCGCCCCCGACGTCCCGCACGCGCAGCACATGCCGTCGCACATCTTCACTCGGCTCGGTCTGTGGGACGACGCCATCGCGTCGAACCACCGCTCGGTGGCGGCCGCGCGGCAGTTCGAGGAGGAGCGGCATCTCAACGCCCTGTGGGACCAGCGGGGCCACGCGTGGGACTACCTGGTCTACGCCTACTTGCAACAGGGTCGGGACGGCGAGGCCAAGCGTGTGGTCGACGAGGCGGCGCGCGTCACCGCCGGCTATCCCGTAGGATCGTTGACGAACGCCTATGCGCTCGCCGCCATCCCGGCGCGCTACGCGTTGGAGCGCGGGGCGTGGGCCGAGGCCACACAGCTCGTCGTGCGTCCTGCGCCGGAATGGCGCGCGGCGGAAGCGATCACCCGATTCGCGCGCGCCATCGGCGCGGTGCGGACCGGCGATACGACCCTCGCACGCGTCGAGATCCGCGCGCTCGCCGAGATCGACAGCGCCGAAGCCGCGGCGGGCGGGTTGCACACGTACTGGTCGGGCCAGGTGAGGATCCAGCGGCTCGCCGCGGGGGCTTGGCTCGCGCGTGCAGCAGGCGACGGCACCGACGCGGTGCGTCAGGCGCGTGCGGCCGCCGACCTCGAGGATGGGACTCAGAAGCATCCCGTAACGCCCGGCGCGGTGCTGCCCGCGCGCGAGCTGCTAGGCGACTTGCTGCTCGAGCTGGGCCGCCCCGCGGAGGCGGCGCAGGCGTACGCGGCGTCGCTCGCGCAGCAGCCCAGCCGGGCCCGCAGCTTGCTCGGCGCCGCACAAGCCGCGCAGCTGGGCGGGGACGCCGTCACGGCGCGAGCGCGGTATCAGGACTACCTGACGCAAATGCAGAAAGGCGACGGCACACGGGCCGAGCTCGCGGTGGCGCGTGCGGCGCTGTCGCGCCGGTAGCGCACTGCGTGTCCCACGCTGAAGCGTGGGCTCGGCGAAGCACTGTGCTGAAGCACACTACGCTTTAGCGTTGTGCGGTGCCGAGCCCATCCTTCAGGATGGGAACTCCTCGATGGGACGTGTGGATGACCGTTCAAGACCGCTGGGGACTCGTCTTCCTCATCGTCGCTAGCGTCAACTGTCACGGGCCTCCCACTCCTGCCCCGCAGCAAGGTGCCCCGGTCGTGATCCGCGTCAATCAGGTCGGCTATCCGCTCGACGCGTCTAAGGTCGCCGTCGTGTGCGCGCTCGAGTCGCGCGAGATCACGAGCTTCCGCGTCGTCGACACGCGCAACCGGACCGTCTTCGGGCCGGCCGCCACGCGCGCCACGGGACCATTCGGGCCGTGCGTCGCCACCTATCGGCTCGACTTCTCGGGCGTGCGCCAGGCGGGTGTGTATCGCGTCGTCGCGGGCGACGCCAGCTCGCTCCCGGTACGGATCGGGCGCGACGTGTACCACGGCGCCGCGGACTCGCTGCTCGCCTATATGCGGGAGCAGCGCTCCGGCTACAACCCGGTGTTTCGCGATTCCGTGCACCAGCGCACCGACGCGATCTTGGTCGATCATCCGACGCGGAGCGGTGAATTCATTCCCGTGAGCGGGGGCTGGGCCGACGCGTCGGATTACCTCCAGTACGGCGCCACGACGGCCCACGCCACGACCATGCTGCTGCTGGCGTACCGGGACCACCCTGGTGCCTTCTCCGACCGCTACCAGGCGAACGGCCTCCCGGGAGCGAACGGGATCGCCGATGTGCTCGACGAAGCCCGCTGGGGGCTCGAATGGCTGCTCGAGATGTACCCCCAGGACGACCTGCTCCTGAACCAGCTGGGCGACGACCGGGACCACGCGTTTTGGGACGTGCCGGTCCACGATTCGGCCGACTACGGCTGGGGACGGGGAGGGCGGCGGCCCGTGTACCCCTGCACCGGCAAGCCGCAGGGGCTATTCAACTATAAGAACCGCTCCACCGGCCTGGCGTCGACGGCGGGGAAGTACGCGGCCGCCTTCGCCCTGGGCGCTGGGGCGTTCCACGAGCGCGACAGCGCGTTCGCCCGCCGGCTTGCTGCCAAGGCGCGAGCCGTGTACGCGCTCGGCGCCGCGCATCCCGGCGTGTGTCAGACGGCGCCCGCCCGGTCGCCGTACTTCTACGAAGAGGCCGACTGGGCCGACGATATGGAGCTCGGAGCCGCGGCACTGTACGCGTTGACGCACGAGCCGCCCTATCTCACGGCGGCGCTCCAGTACGCGGCGCTCGAGCCCGTGACGCCCTGGATGGGCCAGGACACCGCGCGGCACTATCAGTGGTATCCGTGGCACAACAATGGCCATTACGAGATCTGGCGCGAGGGGTCGGACAGCGCGGGGCGCGTCGTGGCCGAGTACTACGGCCGAGGCCTCGCGGCGGTGGCGCGCCGCGCGGGCAACGGGTTCCGGGTCGGCATTCCTTTTATCTGGTGCTCGAACAACCTGCTTGCCTCGTTTGCCACCCAGGCCCGCTTCTACCGGCGCATGACCGGTGACTCGAGCTACCTAGAGTACGAGACGGCGGCGCTCGACTGGCTGTTCGGCACGAACCCGTGGGGCGTGTCGATGGTCATCGGGCTGGGGACGACGTACCCGCGGACACCGCACTCGGTCGTGGCGCAGCAGTTGGGGTTGCAGCTCTCCGGAGGGCTGGTCGACGGTCCCGTGTACCGGTCGATCTTCGAGCACTTACAGGGGATTCGGCTGCTCGCGGCCGACGCATACGCCCCGTTCAACACCGGCTTCATCGTGTACCACGACGATGTGGGGGACTACTCGACCAACGAGCCGATCATGGACGGTACGGCGAATCTGGCATATGTGCTCGCAGCGCTTTCCAACTGATTGACAGGTTGCAGAGGTTGAGCAAGCAGGAACTGCAACAGCTAGACGCACAGCCTGCTTTCTCCCATCTGTTCTCCGCTGTGCGTCTGCTGTTCTCCGCTGTGCGTCTGCTGTTCACCGCTGTGCGTCTGTGCGTCTGTGCGTCTAGTCGTGGATTGTTCTGCTAACTGAGATACTCCTCCCTGTACATCTTTATCAACTCGAAGAAGTACGACAGCGCGAGCGGCCCGATGAGCAGTCCCAGGATCCCGAAGAACGGCACTCCCGCCAGCGCTCCGACGAGCGTTACCAGCGGATGGATGTCCGCCCAGCGCCGGAACACCATCGGGCGGATGATGTAGTCCACGTTGCCCACGATGACCAGGCCGCCGAGCGCGAGCAGGAAGGCTTGCAGCGGGCGATGGTCGAGCAGCAGCGCGATCGCGCCCGGGCCCCACACCAGTCCGCTCCCGACCACGGGCAGGATCGCGAACACCATCGTGACGACGCCCCAGAAGACGGCGTTCGGGAGCCCGACCAGCCAGAACCCGAGACCGACGAGCGTCCCCTGGATCGCGGCGGTGAGGCCCGTGCCGATGAGCGTGGAGGTCGTGACGTCGCGGAACCGCTGGCGCAACTTCTCGGTGTTCCGGGCCGAGAACGGGATGTACGGTCGGACCGCGTCCCACGTCGCCTGCGGCCGGAGCAGCAGATAGAACAGCCCGAATAGCGAGATCACGAGGTTCAACGCGAGCCGCGTGGCCGTGCCGATCAAGCCGAAGGCGGAGGAACCGATCCACGAGACGAGCTTGGCGCCCAAATCGGCGAGCCGGGGACCCAGGTCCACGCCGCCGGGCCTCAGCTCGGCAAGCCGCCGCAACAGCGGGCTGCGGACCACGTTGCCCGCGATCTCCTGGGCCTCGTTCACGATCAGCCCCGCGAACGAGAGGCCGGGCACCACGATGAGGAAGAGGGCGAGCAGGACGACGGCGCTGGCTGCGACTTTTTCGCGCGTGCGCAGCGCCAGCCAGTCGTGCACCGGGGCGAAGACGGCGTACAACACGGGGATCCCCACCAGCCCGGTGGCGTAGGGGGTGAGGGCGATGATGAGGGCGACGCCGAGCACCAGGACGAGCGCGGCGGCGCCCTGCTGTTTCGAGTCGAGGAAAGCCATGCGATACAGTAGACCCGGAGGGCGGGGTGCGCCAGGCGCCCTTCCCATCCTGAAGGATGGGCTCGGCCGGGCACAACGCTGAAGCGTGGTGTGCTTCAGCACAGTGCATCGCCGAGCCCACGCTTCAGCGTGGGAACATCCCGGCGCGACTCTCCATAGTGTTTTTCATCAACCCGCTAGGGGAGCGGCTGGCCGACGATCCACTTCACCAGCTGGCCCGGCTCGAGGCGGGTCGTGGGCTCGACCTGATTGACGAGGGCAAGCGTGACGGGAGAGACCGGCGACGGCCGCTGACGCGCCAGCTCCTCGATCGTGGTGCGGCGGTCGAGCCGCACGATGCTCAGGCGCTGCGGCTGCACGCCCAGCACTGCCGGGTCGGTGAGGCGCCCGAAGCTCTGCAGGGAGCGCTCCGCCACTCCCTCGTAGTCGGACCAACCCGCGTCCACCGAATAGCCGACGAGGCGGTACACCGCGCCACCGTGCTCGACGAACACCGCTGTGCCGCGCAGCGTGCCGTTATCGGTGGCCGCTCGAAACCCCGCGCTCACGGCCGGGAGCCCGCCGACGCTGCTGCGCGAGGGGTAGCCCGCCGTGACGCCTTGCTGCGACACAAACGCACGCGCCGCCGCATCCGCGCTCGGTTGCTGCGCGGGTGCGAGCTCCACCATCGCGTCCTGCTGCGGGCTCACCCCGACCACCGCCTCCTTGCCGTTGGTCGTCGTCCAGCCGGCGGGGAACGTCATGCGGAAGCGCAGCTCGGGATGGAAGAACTCGCTGCCCTTGAAATAGCCCTCGCGCGGATTCGAGCCGAACACCAGGCCGTCGAGGCGCTGCAGGTAGGGGTCGCGATTGACGGCCGTGCCCGCGAAGCTCTGCGGCCCGGCCGCGATCTCCTGCTCGATCCGCCCGCGGCGGTTCTCCGGGTTGGGGTGCGTCGCGAGCCACTGCGGCACGCGGCCGCCGCCCTGCGCCTGGCTCACGCGATCGAGCATCTCGAACACGTGCGGCATCTCGCGGGGATCGTAATGCCCGCGTCGCAGGTAGCGCAGGCCCAGGTCGTCCGCCTGGCTCTCGGCGTCGCGCGAGTACTTGAGGAACAAGACGCCGAGCGCCTGGCTCGCGATCCCGGCGTAGCGCTCGAACGCGGGGCTCGCGATCGTGCCGACGGCGAGGCCGAGCTGCGCGAGCTGTTGCTTGCTGAGCTGGCTGACGGAGTGCCGGGCGGTGACGTGACCGATCTCGTGCCCCACCACGCCGGCGAGCTCCGCCTCGGAATTCAAGTGCGCGAAGATCCCGCGCGTGACGTAGATGAAGCCCCCGGGGAGCGCGAATGCGTTGACCACCGGGTCGTCCACGACGCGGAAGGTCCAGGGCAGGTTAGGGCGCTCCGAGGTCGCGGCGAGCCGCGTGCCGAACTGCTGGATGTAGCGCTGTAGGCCCGAGTCCGGATAGAGCCCGATGGAGGCGACGACCTGCTTGTCGTAGTCGCGCCCCATCGCGATCTCCTGCGACTCGCTGACGAGCATGAGCTGCCGCGCCCCGGTAGCGGGGTTGGTGGCGCAGCCGGCCACGAGGCCGGCGGCGAGCACCGTGGCAAGCGGAAAATGAGACGCGTTCATAGGTTTTGGGTCGCCATGATTCCCAAGCGTACCGGGAGAGATCGCATCAAGGAAGGGGGTTTTCTGGTATTGATCCCCGCCGTCGCCTTGGTCTTCTTCCCCTGGGTTTCCAATCCCTTCGCGCTCAAGCAGGACTTCGCACCGCTCCTCTTCAGTGCGGCGCTACTCTACTGGCTGTACAGGGGCGGGGTCGCCACCGTGAAGGGCTTCGCCCCATCGCTCTCCGCTCGAGCGGTAATTCTCTTCGCCGCGTTCGCGGCGGCCTCCAATCTCGCGGCGCGGAACCCTCCGGAAGCGTGGCTCAGCTACAGCCTGCTCGTGCTGGGGTTGCTGCTGTTCTCGTTCGGCCAGCTGCGGCTGTGGTCGCCCGATTTTCCCGAGCGGTTCGCGCAAGTCGTGTGCTGGACGTCGCTCCCGATCTCGCTGCTCGGAATCGCTCAGGCGCTCCTCCCTGGGCAGCTGGATTTCGGGCTGCAGGCGCTGGGCAAGATGACTGCCTTCTCCACGCTCGGAAACCCGCAGTTCGTAGCCGCGTGGCTGGTCTTCTCTATCCCTTTGTATCCAGCGCTCGCGTTGAGGCAGCCCAGCACGCGCGCTCGGCTCCGGACGGCCCTGGTGGCGCTTGCCGCCGTGACTTGCCTGCTCATGACCCGGTCAGCGTCCGGCCTCCTCGCGCTGGCCGCGGTTGCGTTGTTCGGTCTCCTGTTCCGCCGTCCGGCCGCGAGCGTTCGGTGGGTCCTCGCGGGCGTGTCGCTCCTGATTCTCGTTGTGGCGGCGTATCTCGGCTGGTCCACCCACACGGGCCGCGGGCGGATCATGATCTGGGTGGAGACGCTCCTGATCTGGATGCGGCATCCCTGGCTGGGGGTGGGACTCGGCCAGTACAACCTGCACCAGCTGGAAGCTCAGCATCGCTTCTTCGCGCTGGGAGACTGGACCCGAAACTTTCACCAGAACGCCGCGTTCGTGCTGGACGCCCACAACCAGTTCCTTCAGATCCTCGCGGAGCAAGGCCTGCTCGGATTCTCCGTGTTCTTGTTCCTCGTTTCCCTGATCATACGTGGCGCCAGACGACGCATGGGGCACGATCCCCTGTATCGGGGCCTGGCCGTCGCCTGGTTCGGGCAGCTCGTGCTGTTTCTCTGGAACGCGCCGCTCTTCTATGCTCCCGTCTTCATCCTCTTTTGGACCACCGCCGGCATCCTGGCCCCTGCATCCGAGCCGAGCGAGGTCGCGCCGGCGGTCGGGCGCCCCGCCGTTGGCCTCGCGCTGGCGTCCGTCGTGCTGCTGTGCGCGTCAGCCGTCCTCTTCTGGACCAAGCTCCGCTCGGGGGTGCTGGAGCAGCGGGGCGATGCGCTGCTGGAGCAGGGGCCGTTTCCCGAAGCCGTGGAGACGTTCGCGGCCGCGCTGCGGTTGGCTCCTCAGAATGGCTACGCGTGGGAGAAGCTCGCGCTCGCCCAGTATTTCGAGGGAGACTACGGCGCGGCGCTGCGCAGCCTGCGGGCGGCGCGGGAGCGGTTCGGCGACGTGGGCATCCTCTATCTGGAAGCGGAGATCCTGGCTCGCCGGAAGGACTACGGCAGCGCCATTAGTCGCTTTGAGTTCGTTCGCGATGCCTTTCCCCAACACGTGACTCCCTCGTTCGCGCTCGGCCAAATCTTCCGGGCGCAAGGCGACTACCGCCAGGCTGAGCGGGAGTTCGTGCGTGTGCTGGGCCTGCCGGACTCACGGGAAAATCTGAAGCTCGACCGGAAGAAAATCAGAATCCAGAAAGAACTTGCCTTCCATTTTCTCGCGGAGATCCGCAGGCGGCGCTGACACGCGGTTCCGCTTCATTACGGAACCTGGCGCAGGGTGTCCCCCTCCAAGTACCGGAGTCCGGCCCCCTCGGTCTTCAGGTGGAATGACCTTCGCACGAACTGCCCGGACGTATCCTTGACCTGATAGGTCACGAGCTCCTCCGCGGTGGGATCGATCCTCAGCACCTTGTTAGCCGAGACCGCCCACAACATTCCCAGGAAGCTGAGGGCGCTCCTGGGACCGGGACCGGGCCCAAAGCGAGGCAGAACGAGGAGATCCTTCGGTTCGCGGGCGTCGTGTATGTAGCGGACCACGAAATAGCTGGCGGGTGACACGTCGTACGACGCTCCGACCCACACCACGCTGTCGCCCCGGGCCAATAGCGAGTCACCGTAGATCTGCGGGGCTTCCACCCACGGCTGGCCGTCCGCCGTCAGGAGAAAGGCCCTCGACCCGCTGGCCCTAACGAGAAGACCATCATCCACACGCCCGAGAGTCAACGGGAACGCATTTTCGGGTAACCCGACGCGGTTGATCGTCGAGGCGCTCAGATCGAAGCGAAACAAGCCACGAGTGCTGTCCGGACCCCCGGCATAGTAGGGCACCAGGAAATACACGGCACCCCCCAGGAACTCGGCGTGGGAGAACGGAGGCGTGTTGTCGCCGATCCGTGGAAGCACCTGTCGTTCGTAGACGCCCCCGACAAAGGGAGGCTTGAACAGGATCCCCGCGTCGTAGATCCACAGAGCACCTTGTCCGCATATCTCTCGGGCAACTGAGCTGAGACGCGTTGTCAGCGGCTCCTGGGGACCTCCTGGCTGGCGCGTTCCGGTGGTGGCGCTAATCCGGAGGCTCCGCGTCTTGAGATCGAGGAGGGCGAGGCTATCCTCCAACCGCAGCCAGACGTCCGATCCACACGCTATCACGCTCGTGGGCACGACGCGCTCCACGCCTAAATCGAGCTTCGTCCAGCGTTCCGCGACGGGATCGATCACGACGATACCCGCATCGGTCGTTGCCCAGAGACGATCTTGAACCACCGTGAGTTGGGTAAAGCGGATTGGAACGACTGCGCCTCCCTTGGCCTCCCCCTCCCGCTTTGATCCCTCGCGGGTGCAGGCTCCGGCGGCAGCCACAGTGCCAACGATGAGCGGGACCCAACGTCTAGCTTGCAGGGAGTGCATACCGATCCTCAGAAACAAGCTCCCAGGATCCGTTGCGCCGGCGCCGCGTGCGGGTGTGGAGCCCATCAGACGCAAGGGTTTCGACGTCGAGACGGACATCGACGAATGGAAGCTCGGGCGCGTAGAACGCCACCTCGACCTGGTCGGGGCTGATCCGGATTCGCAGCGTCATCGGCACGGCGGTCGCGTTTCGGAACTGCAAGTCCTTATAGCCGTAGACGACGGTCGCGTCACGGCCCAGCGGCACGTACCGACTCGGGCCGTACGCGTCGATGCTGTGGGCGTGGCGTTCGAGCATGTCCAGGCCGGCGAGGAGGGCGGCGTTGTAGAGCGCGCTCGTCAGCTGGCAGATGCCGCCGCCCTCGGCGAAGCCGACTTTGCCGGCGATAAAATTTGAGGCCACCCTGAAGCCGTGTACCTCGTCGGGCCGACCCACCAGACGCCAAAACGAGAACAGCTCGCCCGGGCCTAACGTGACGCCGTCGAGCCGCGATTGCACCAGGGCGAGATTGTGCATCTTGTTGTCGTAGACGTGACGCTGAAACGCCGGGTTGAGGATCGGACAGCTGTAGCCGGCGATCTGCTTCCGCGCCGGATCGCGGCCAGGCGCGACGGTCGCCCACGGTCCGAGTCGGCCGCGCCACCAGTCACGCAGGACCCGCCGCTGGCGGGCACCCAAGCGTCGGAGCAACACCGGCAGCAGGTCGTGCCCCACGGTTTATACCGGCAAGGGAGGTCGGTCGAAACGCTTGAGGTGCGGCTGCTTCCGTCCGTATTCGAGCGTGAGCTTGATGGTGAGCTGCTCCTTCTCGCGCATGAACTCCCGTGCATCGCGCAGATCCTTCCCATCCGGCGGCTCGCCGATGCCAAGTGCCTGGTACGTTTTCTTCACCAGGCGCGCGGAGACGTCGACGAAACAGGTGGCGGCCGTTTGCGCGATGAGGGCGTAGGCGAGAGCGTGCGGCTCTAGGCGCGTCTCCCACAGGCTCGAGAAATACAACCGCTTGCGGAAGGCCTCGATGTTGTTGCGCTCGTACAGGGACAGCCGGAAGGCCACCGGGTTGAGGGCCTTCCAGAGCCCCACCTGGGCGCAGGAGTGCACGATCTCGGGCAGGAAGGCCTGCACGGGATTGTTGTAGGTGTCGAAGTAGATGTGCGACAGGTAGGCGATGGCGCCGGACAACGCGTCCGTCCCCGGAGCCGGGAGGGTGACGCCCGCCGCTGCCGAAAACTTCTCGCGGTAGGCCACGATGCGCGGGCGTTCCTGGAGGAAGCGCTTCCAGGCGTAGTTGTCCTTGAACTTCGCCGGAACCTTGCCCGTGGCCATGACCTCCTGTCCGATCTTACTCAAGTCCCGGGCCAGGGCGAAGTTGTGCGCGTAGAGGCGGTGGAAATAGGGTGGATTGCGATCGATCTGCGGAAACAGCGCCGCGTAGGCCGACGCCGGGTCCGTGCCGGAGATTTCGGCCAGGCGCCAGGCGAAATACACATGGGTCAACGAATCCATAACGGCCCCTTGCTTGTCGCGCGGCGACTCCGTTGAGGCTACGCGGCTGAATTCTACTCCCGGCCCGTTCGCGCGTCAAAGCAAGCGAGTTGCGATTTTCACGACCCCGCGGTAACGTCGGCCTCGTGGTGCTCGAGCGGGCCTCCGCCGCTCCACTCACTGTCCACCAAGAGTCGGTGCACTTCATTATGAAAACAAGCGTAGTCCTGGTGTTGGTGGGAGTATTCCTGGTTGCTCCTCGCGCGTCTGCCCAACAAAGGACCGTTACCGGTAGAGTCACGAGTGAGCAGGGCGCTCCCTTGGCCGGTGTATCGATCGTCATCAAAGGGACAAATACAGGCACCTCGAGCAACAGCGAAGGAAACTATTCCATTCGCGCCGAGGTTGGCCAGGTGCTGCAGTTCCGGTTCATCGGGACGGCTCTGGTAGAACGTACCGTTGGCGCCGACGATGTCATCAACGTCGCCCTGCGCCGGGTCGCGCTGGATCTCGATGCCCTGGTGGTGACGGCGTTGGGGCAGACCACGGCGCAACGGGCCCTGGGAACGGCGCAGCAGACCATCCGGGGGGTCGAGATCGCGCAAACGCAGCGCGAGAACTTCGTCAACGCCCTGGCGGGGCGCATCGCGGGCGTCGACGTGACGAGCACGTCGGGCGTCCCGGGCGCGTCCACGTCGATCACGATCCGGGGCGTGAGCTCCATCAGCTCGAGCAACCAGCCGCTGATCATCGTGGACGGCCTGCCGATGGACAACCGCACCCTCAACACGGGGGTGCTGGCGTCCGATGCGAGCTCGACGACGGCGTTCTCGAACCGTGGTGTCGATTTCACCAACCGCGCCGCGGATCTCAATCCGGAGGACATCGAGACCCTCACCGTGCTGAAGGGGCCCGAAGCCGCGGCCCTGTACGGTATCGACGCGGCGAACGGGGCGATCGTCATCAGGACCAAGCGAGGAAAGGCGGGCGGCGGGTTCGAGTACTCGAACAGCTTCCGGATCGAGATGACCGGGGCCACGCCTGAGCTGCAGCGCGTCTACGGGCCGACCACGCTGTCGGACGGCACGCTCGGCTCGCTCAGGTACTTCGGCGCCCCGTATCCTGCCGGGACGCGGTTCTACGACAACATCGACGGCTTCCTGCGGCCGGCCCTGACCGAGAAACACAACCTGTCCTTCAGCGGGGCGACGGCGGACAACACCGTCAATTACCGCCTGGGCACGTCCCTCGACAAGGAGAACGGAGTCGTACCGAATTCAGGCTACGATCGCATCAGCGTGACGGGAGCGTCCCAGGCGCGGATCAACCCCTGGCTCTCCACCGACGTTTCGATGACGTACACCTATGCGAACAACGACCAGGTGTACAAGGACAGCATTGGCCCGCTGATCGGCCTGATGGTCTGGCCGCAGACCGACGAGGCGAAGGACTACTTGACGCTCGCGGGCACCCGGCGCCGGCTGACCAGCGCCTCCGCGGCCGCGGAAGCCGACAACCCGTACTTCAACGTCAACAAGAACAAGATCAATTCCAAGACGAACCGCCTCATGGCGAACGTCGGCTTCGTGATCACGCCGTTCTCGTGGGGGAACGTCAAGTCCAACCTCGGCGTGGACACCTACACCAACCAGAACCTCCTCCTGCGGCATCCGGAGAGCGAGATCGGCTACACGTTCAACGGGCTGCTCGACCAGGCGGACGCCATCACCCGCAACCTCACGGCCCAGACGCTGCTCAATGTTTATAGCCACGCGCTCACGCCCAGCATCTCGGTCAGCGGTCTCCTGGGGAACGAGGTGGCCGATTTCAAGTCGACGACGGACGCGGCGACCGGTATCGGCTTTCTCGATCCGAACTTCATCTCCATGAACAACACCACCACGCGGACGCCCAAGACCACCATCGAGCAGCGCCGGCTGGTGAGTCTGTTTGGGCAGGCGGTGCTGGATTACAAGAACTACCTGTACCTCACTGTAACGGGCCGCAACGACTGGACGTCGACCATCCCGCCCGGCCAGAACTCGTTCTTCTATCCATCCGTGTCGACGAGCTTCATCTTCTCCGACGCGTTTCCGGCGCTCGGCCGATTCATGACCGGAAAGCTGCGGGCCGGGTATGCCGAGGTCGGCAAGGACGCGCGGCCCTACGCCTATCGGCCGGCGCTCGAGTTTAAGACGACGGCGTTCGGGGGATACGGGTACGGCTTCTGGGGCCCGAATCTTCGGCTGAGGCCCGAGTTCAAGAAGTCGTTCGAGGTCGGCACCGAGCTGAGCTTCCTCGACAACCGGCTCGGGCTCGACGCAACGGTGTACCGGGCGGTGACCAAGGACCAGATCGTCAACGACATCCGCGGCAGCTACGGGACGGGGTTCATCCTCTTCAACCTGAACGGCGCCGCGACGCGCAGCCGGGGCCTCGAGCTGACGCTGCGGAGCACGCCGATTCTCACCCCTGCCTTCTCCTGGGATGTCGCGGCCAACTGGAACAGCTCGGGCAGCATCGTGACGTCCCTGCCGAATGGCATTCCGGAATCCTACGTCTCGGACACCTGGCTGTATGGGAATGTGCGCAACGGGACGAAGCCAGGTTTGTCCACCATGTCGCTCACCGGCTTCTTCTATCTCAGGAACAACCGAGGCGACCTGCTCATCGATCCCGCCACGGGCCTTCCCGTCCGATCGAACGCCGTATCGGCCAACTTCATCGACGGCGGGTACGATCGCCAGCCCGATTTCACGATCGGCCTCACGAACAGCTTCAGGTACAAGCGCCTCACCCTTGATTTCCTGCTCGATATTCGCAAGGGGGGCGACGTCTTCGATGCGACCGATCATTACCTCACGACGCACGGGCTCAGCATGCAAACGCTCGATCGCGACCAGCCGCGGATCATCAAGGGGGTGCTGTGGGACGGGAAGGAGAACAGCGCCAATCCAACGGTGAACAACATCGTCATCATCCCGAGCGCGCAGCCGACATACTACACGAACATGAGCGAGGAGCTGTTCATCGAAAAGGACATCAACTGGCTGCGGCTCCGCGACGTGACGCTGACCTACGCCCTGCCCGGGCACTTCCTGGGCGCCCGCGCCGCGAGCGTGTACGTCACGGGCACGGACCTGTTCCTCATCACCAACTACACCGGGCTCGACCCGATCGTGAACGGCAATAGCGCCGCGGTGGGAGGATCGGGCGCCGTGGGGATCGACTTCGGGAATTTCCCCATGCCGCGCGGCGTCAATTTCGGGCTCCGGGTGGGGTTCTGACCATGAACAGGCGATTGCGCGGGCTCCTCGCGGGCGTCCTGATCCTGTCGGGCGGTTGTACCGACTTCCTCGATGTCAACACCAATCCCAACGGCCCCCAGTCGGTGACGGCGAACCTGTACCTGCCGCCGATGCTGCACTGGCTGGTGACGTCCCCACAGTTCGACGGCCGCTTTGTCGGCCACTATACGCAGGAGTGGATCTCGACGTCCACCGCCTTCGATCCGGCACAGAGCTGGGGCCGGATGGGGTTCCAGCCGGGCAGCGATAACGGAGCCCAGCAGTGGCGCGACGTCTACTGGTCGCTCGGCCAGAACCTGATCGACATGAACACCAAAGCCCAGGCCGAGCAGCGCTGGGACCTGCTGGGTGTCGGGATGATTCTCAAGGCGTGGGGCTGGCAGGTGCTCACCGATCTCCACGGCGAGATCATCATCAAGGAAGCCTTCGACGCGACGCGGACCAGCTTCGATTACGATACGCAGGATTATGCCTATCAGGAGGTCAAGCGACTGCTCGACAGCGCGGTCGTGCTGCTCGGGCACAGCGACGGCGCCGTGGACCAGGCCTATCTGGCCGTGGGGGACCACCTCTACGGCGGCGATCGCACCAAGTGGTTGAAATTTGCGCACGGGATGCTGGCTCGGTACTACCATCACTTTGCCAACAAGGCGACGTACGATCCGGCGCAGGTGATCGCCCAGGTGGACCAGTCGCTCACGAGCGAGGCCGACGATGCGCTGCTCACGTATCCGGCCACCAGCACCGACTTCGCGGACTACAACTTCTGGGGGCGCACGCGCAACAACGCGACGCTCTACCGGCAGACCCAATTCGTCCTCAACCTGATGAACGGCACGCAGTTCGGCGGTGTGGTCGACCCCCGCCTGACGCGCATGCTCTCGCCGTCACCCAACGGGCAGTACCGCGGTCTCGATCCCAACATACTCGGCTTTGGCGCGCTCCCCGATTCGCAGAAGCCCAACAACTTCTTCGGCTATCCTGGGACGGGGGGGCTGGGGCTGCCGGGCCGCTATCTGTTCGCCGACCGCGCCAAGATTCCCGCGATGACCTACGCGGAGCTGCAGTTCATCAAGGCGGAGGCCGCCTTGAAGATGGGCGATCGCGCGACGGCCCTCGCCGCGTACAGTAACGGCATCTCGGCGCACATCGACTTCGTGAACGCGCGCAACCGGGACGACAACCAGTCGCCGACGCAAATCTCGACGGCCGAGAAAACGGCGTTTCTCGCCGACACGAACATCGTCCCCGCGGCGGGAAGCCTGACCCTGTCGCACATCATGTCCCAGAAGTTCATCGCGCTGTGGGGGTGGGGACACAACGAGCTGTGGCTCGACATGCGCCGCTATCACTACACCGATCCCGATACCGTGAGCAGTGTGGAAGTGTTCCGTGGGTTCGCGCCGCCCACGACGCTCTATTCCCTCAACAGCGGCAAGGTGGTACAGCGGATCAGGCCGAGATTCAACTCGGAGTACGTCTGGAACCTGGACGCGCTGAAGGCCATCGGGGCGGATGCTACGGATTACCACACCACGCCGCTATGGATCACTCAACGGTGACCCGGATCATGAACAGATACGGCTCTCTGGCCGCGCTGCTGTGCGCGGGCCTGCTCTCGGCGTGTGAGAAGAATACGGTCCAGGTGCTTCCCACGGCGCCGCTTGCGGGCGCGCAGATCAAGTTCTTTAACTTCGGCGTGAACGCCCCCGGGGTGAACTTCTACGCCGACGCGACGAAGATGACGGCGATCCAGTCGGGCACGGGGGTCGAGTCCACCAACGGCGTGACGTATGGCGGGGCGGGGGCCGGGGGAGTCTACACGACCATCGCGCCCGGCCAGCACATTTTCACGGGCAGGATCGCCGCGACGGTCGACAACGACCTGCCCATCGCCAGCGTCACCACGACCATCGCGGACGGGAAGTCCTACTCCTTCTACCTGAGCGGCTTCTACAATACCACGGCCAAGACCGTGGACGGGTTCGTGGTGGAGGATCCGTTCACCGTCCCGACGGACTACACGGTCGCGAATGTGCGCTTCGTCCACGCGATGGGCAACGCGAATCCGATGACCTTGTATGCGAGGCCCGTTGGTGACACGGTGACGGCCCACTGGGCGGCCGTCGGTGCCGAAGTGGCGTACAAGGGGGTGGGCGCCTTCACGACGCTGCCGGGCGGCGCGTACGACCTGGCCACGCGCTACACCGGCTCGGCGACGCCCGTCATCACCAGAACCGCCCAGTCGTTCTCGGGGGGACAGGTCTACACCGTCGCCGCGCGGGGCGACATCACGGTGACGTCCACGACGGCGACCAACCGGCCTATCCTGGATAATACGGCCAACCGGTAAGGGCTGATCGCCCCCTTCGGCCACAGCCGAGGCGCAGCGAGAGCAACGAGCGGTGGGGCGGGCGGCCCATCGTCTCCTTGAGCGCGCACGCCAGGCGGCTGGCTGGTACCACCCTCCGTCAACAGCTGATCACCGCTGCGGCGCGGGCAGCGCGAGGTCCGAGTTCCAGATGTCCTGCACCATGAGCCAGCGCCCGTTTTCCTGGACCCAGCGCACGAGGTACTTACCCGAGTCGACGGCGGGCGCGCCCGGGGGCCGCTTGGCGCCCGCGGGCCAGGCGAAGTGCCAGCGTCCCAGCTCCACTGCCATGGGGCCGCTCGCCCACACCGACTCGGCGCGGAGCGTGAGCACGGGGGGTGGGCTCGACATGCCGTTCATGACCCCGAAGAACGCGCGAATCGAGTCACGCCCGTGCAGCGGCAGCATGTTCGGAGGCAGGAGCAGCGCGCTCGGGTGATAGAAGTCGGCGATCGAGTCGGCGTGGCCTGCGGCGGTCAGGCGTG
>WNGH01001493.1_pt1 | contig 21832 bp, 20 predicted proteins | sample 5400631 | NCBI WGS metagenome assembly WNGH01 (sample SAMN13153373, study PRJNA577476) | soil metagenome | isolation source: 115 cm soil or saprolite under Garry oak tree replicate 1 | place: USA:California | collected 2016-06-15
TGGATGAACTAGACAAAATAGGTTCCGCTGAACAGGCGGAGCGCTTTCTCAACGAAATTAAGGGAATCTTTGGTATTCCTTATCTCTATTTTATTGTTTCAGTGTCAGATGATGCTCTCACGGCATTCGAGCGGCGTGGGCTGCCGCTGCGTGACGCATTCGATAGCTCATTTGACGAGATCATTCGGGTTGGGCCACTCACTTATCCGGAATCACGGAGGCTACTGTACCGGCGAATGATCGGCCTCAGTGAGCCTTACGTGGCGTTTTGTTACTGTCTCGCTGCGGCCTAGCGCGCGATCTCATCCGCAGCGCGCGAAATGTTGTGCGAACCGCTGCCAGCTTGATCGAACCACCGGAAACGGACGGGGCCACCATTGACAGTGACAATCCAGTGGAATACCTACTGGCCAGCGATAAGCCAGCTCCGCAGTTCCTTAATATCGGCGCCATCGCCGAAACGGTCATTCGGGATGAACTGCGTCGCAAGTTGCGGGCAATCAACCATGTTGCCAGCGGCGTTGGATCGCTTGAGGCTACTGGCTTCCAGGACCTCCTCTATGACATTGAAGGTCAGCTTTCATCTGACGAGCCGATCCTCGGCGTGGTCAACCTCCTAGCTAAGCCCGTGATAGCCGACTCCGCCGTCGCGGGCCTCAGGCTGGAGCTTGCCGCTTACGCTTACTACTGTGCCACGCTGCAGGAGGTGTTTTGCGAGCGGATGAGCGATCAGCAGATCATCGAAGCCACCGGTCAGCCGGCCCGGCCCGGCAGTTTTGAAACGCTGACCAGCGCAAAGAATGCATTCACACTCAGCACCATGCTGGCCTGGCGCCTCAATACTCAGTTCCGTGCTGCGTGGTCAATGGAAACCCGTGAGCCACCGCAACAACAGCTGCACAAAGGTATCCCCGAAGAGTAACCTATAGGCCTTATCCGGCCTGATTGCCGTTCGATGGCAGAGAGCTGGGCAGGCAGTTATCAAAGATCCGCTCACGTTCTGCGATGGCTGCGGAACGGGCTCTTTCCCCGATATGCTGCCTTGGGGTGACAGTCGTATTCAGGTCTGTGTGGTCGTCTGAACTGGCCGAGCAAATTCGGCTGGAACCAAGCGCAGGCGAAGCAGTCGTCAGGAGTGACCTAGTGCGGCAGTGGATAGGTGCCAACCTCCAAGCCGAAGCTCTCCCGCAAGGCCGCTCACTCCGCTGCTTCGATACCAGGTGAACCTCAGACCGCACCGTTACACCGCACTCACCGCAGATGGCCGCCTCGTCGCCGAAGTCGACAAGGTTTGAACTGGCGACACGCACAACGGACGAACTCTTGTGCCGCCAACCTGGCTAGATCGCACTGAATCGCAACCTGGGTTTCCGTCGGGAACAATCAGTAGACGATCAGCGAAGGGATCACATGGGCACCGCGCATGTAACGGATGATCTGCGCGTGGTGTCCGCGCCAGATCGCATTCGGTGAATAAGCGCATACTCGGCGGTATGGGTAAACGGTCAGGAGCACTGCAGTAACCTTGCGTGGCCGCCTGGGTGGGCTGACGGTGAGGTGAATCATCGTCGCTGGGGCCCTGGCTGGCCCAGCCTCTGGGGTCTCAGCCCGACCCGGGAGGTACCCGATGACCACCACCACATCGTCCGCATCCACCGCGATTGCCGTCACCGAGCCGGTATTTACCAGCCACGAGCGGCTGGCGCTGGCCGGGTTCCTGGCCGGTTATACCGGCCTGACCCATGAGGCCTACGCGCTGGACCTGCGCCAGTATGCGAGCTGGTGCCAGCAGCGCCGCCTGCGCCTGTTCCAGGCCCGCCGCGCCGACATCGCGTGCTTCGCCCGTGACATGGAAGCCCGCGGCCGGGCCCGCGCCACCATCACCCGCCGACTGTGCACGATCGCGGGGTTCTACCGGTACGCCGTGGAGGAAGACCTGATCGAGCATTCCCCGGCCGCCCAGGTCCGGCGCCCCCGCGTGGATTATGAGTCCCACGCGACCGGGCTGGACCGCAACGACTCGGCGCGATCTTGGTCGCGGCCGGGCTCGGCGGCCCAGCCGAGCACGCGCTGATCTCCTTGCTGGCCTTGAACGGGCTGCGCGTGTCGGAGGCCACCGGCGCCAACATTGAGGCGCTGGGCACCGAACGTGGCCACCGGACGCTGACCATCACCCGCAAAGGCGGCAAGGTCGTCACCATCCCGCTGGCGCCGCGGACCGCCCGGGCGCCCGGCCTGGCCATCGGTGAGCGCAGCGACGGGCCACTGTTCCTGGTTCCTGATGGCCGGCGGCTGGACCGGCACGGCGCCGCCCGGATCGTCCGAAGGATCGCTGGCCGCGCCGGGATCGCCAAACCGGTCAGGCCGCACACACTCCGGCATGCATTCATCACCGCGGCTCTCGATGCTGGCGTCCCCTTGCGCGATGTTCAAGAGGCCGCCTCCCACGCCGACCCGAGGACCACGATTCGCTACGACCGTGCCCGCGGCAGCCCCGGCCGGCACGCCACCTACATAGTTGCGGCCTATGTCGCGGGAGCATCCCGGTAGGAACTGCTGTCCAGCAGCGGCCTCCGCTTGGCCGGGCCGCAACGGCCAGGCGGAGGCCTGGCAGCCGCAAGGTCAGCCAGCACCTCCGGCGCCGCAGCCGACGGCGAACCGATAGCGATCGGCAACCGCTTGTCTGGCAACCAACGAACGCGGTTTCCGGCGCACCACCACGGGGATGAGAGAGTGATCTGCGGGCCCGGCGCGACCACTCTTGCACCCGGCTGCGCTGGGTGGAATGCCGCCCGGCCAAGGATGGAATGCTGGTCCTGCGGGGAACTGGATGCCCGGCGGCAGACAGGAGCTGACATGCCGGTACCCAAGGTGGCCGGGCGATGGAACAAGGCCGGGCTGAACCACCTCACCCGGCATATCGCGCCCTGGATGCCTGGCTTGGGCGTGGTCGTTCACCGTGGCCGCCGGTCTGGGCGCTGCTACCAGACGCCGGTCACTGTGTTCCGCGCGGGCGACGGCTACGTCATCGCACTGACCTACGGCCCGGAGACGGACTGGGTCAAGAACGTCCTGGCCGCAGGCGGCTGCGAACTCCGCACCCGCGGCCAGACCATCCCGCTGGGCTCACCGCGCCTGTTTCACGACCAGAGCCGCTCTGCCATCCGGCCCGTCGAGCGGCAGGTACTGCGGATCCTGAACGTCGCCGACTTCCTGTCCCTCACGCCTGCGCCGGCCGGCCCGGCAGCACCCGGCCAATCCCCAGCCTGGCCGCGCCAGGAGGATCAACGACGAACCGGCAACGGAAGGTAACGACCGGTCTCACAGGTCAAAGCGCGCAACACCGCCGTTCTGTGCTCGACTAGGAGCGCCATGGGCGCTGCGCGTTCTGGCGAGGGGTGAGCGTTGGCGGGGCCGCTGTGACGTCAGGGCTGATGCGGTGCCGGTCACCTTGGCAGGCCGGCCACCAGTTCGGTGGTGCGGTCGATTTCATCGTCGGTATTGTAGTAGTGCGGGGAGAACCGGATCAGCGGGTGGACGCCTCGGTCTTGGGTGTCCAGCGGGTTGTCCTCCGGGACGGTGGTGGAAACGTTGACCCCGGCGCGGCTCAATTCCTGAGCCGCCTGCTCAGTTGGCACATTGTCGATCTTGGCGGTGACGATGGCGCAGCGGGTCCGGCCAAGGTCGTGAACCGTAACGCCGGGCAGCTCGGCGAGCTGGCCGCGGAGCCGGGCGCCGAGCGCGATGGCGCGCCGCCCGATCTCGGCCAAGCCCAGACCGAGAGCTTGGTGCACGGCGGCGCCCAGGCCCAGCACGTTGACGTAGCTGTGCTCCCAGGTGTCGAACCGGCGGGCGCCATCGGCCCAGGTGAAGCCCTGGTGTCCGTCCCAGGTCGCCGAGCCGATCTCGGCGACGAACGGATCCAGCTTCTCCAGCGCGGCGGTGCGCACCCACAAGAACCCGGTGCCCCGCGGGCCGCGCAGGAACTTGCGGCCGGTGCCGGTCAGCAGGTCGCAGCCGACCGCGTCCACGTTCACCTCGAACTGGCCGACCGACTGAGTAGCATCTAGCAGATACAGCGCGCCGCAGCCGCGGGCGATCCGACCGATCTGTTCGGCGGGCTGGACCAGGCCGCCGCTGGTGGGCACGTGGGACACCCCTATTACCGCTGTCCGCTCCCCTGCTAGCCGCTCCAGTTCGGCCACATCTAGTTGCCCATGCTCGTCGTTGGGCACGACGATGACCTCGGCGCCGGTGCGGCGGGCGGCCTGCCAGTAGGCCAGCACATTGCTGCCGTACTCGGCGCGGCCAGTCAGGATCTGATCCCCCGGCCGCAGCGGGACGGAGTAAAACGCCGCGTTCCAGGCGTGGGTGGCGTTATCGAACAGTGCGATCTCCTCGCTGCGCCCGCCGGTCAGCTCGGCCAGCGCCGTATAGGTGGCGGCGATCTCCTCAGCCGCCTCGGCAGCGGCCTCGTACCCGCCGATGTCCGCCTCCCGGCGCAACTGGGCGGTCATCGCATCCAGCGTCGGCTGCGCCAGCAGCGCCGCCCCAGCATTGTTCAGATGAATGCGCCCAGCACAGCCCGGTGTTTGCGCCCGAAGGGCATCGATGTCCACGGTGGCGATGCTACGAGCCCACCCAACCGCGGCAGCCCAGATTGGTGATCTCCATACCGGCTTGCGGCGCTCACCTGCTCCCCTGCGCTTATCCCCAGTGATCGCGTTCCCCATCGGCGAGCGCTAATGTCACGCCAGGTAACCGGCCCTGAGAAGCGCGAACCCGCCGTTCTGGTCGCCTGTAGTTCCAAGACTCCGTAAGCGCGCACACTCCCGCCGTTATGGATGGCCGACAACTCCTTGAGGGTTATGCGAAACTCTCCTTGAAGAAGTAAAGGCCGATTGCGGCGCGGAATGAAGACTTGAAGGTCTTCAGCGGCCTGCGGTAGTCGGTGAAGAGAATCCGCCAGGCCTTCAGGGTGGCGACGGCCCGCTCGACTGGCGCGCGGAAGGAACTCACCTGATTGTTCCACTCGTGTTCCCACTGCAAGAGCTGACGGCATTGCGGCTTGCGGATAGGAGTGGTGATGTAATCGGTCCCGATGAATCCCTTATCACCGAACACTCCGCCTGCCTTCTTCAGGATCTTCCCGACATCTGATCCCTTCAGTTTTGCCATGTCGTGCTGGTTGCCGGTAACGGGCTCGGAAACGAACGTTATGCGGCCTTGAAGATTCGTGACAATCAGGGAGCCGTGTCCCGTGGTCTTGTATTTTCCGGACCACAGCTTGCTCTCGCCGTCCCAGGACCAGCATGGCCACAACGTGCCGTCCACCAGTGCGATCGCGTCCCTGGTGGACTCGGCCGCATCCTCGGCCGTCGGCCGGTCGCCTTCCGTTGCTTTCTCGACCAATGGCGTGAGAAACGTGATGTACCGCGATATCGTCGATTGATCGATGTCGAAAATGTCGGCCCATACATCCTCGACGATGTTCTGCCGAAGATATCCGCAGGTAACGACAAGCGCCTCTCGCAAGGTGAGTTCGCGCGGGCGCCCTTCTCCTTTATCCCACGGTTCTTCGAGTAGGTCGGCCACGCAACATTCAAGTTCGCCGAGTTGCTCTTCGTCCAGTCCTGACATACGCTCGTACCGCAACGGCTTCTCCGTCGTTGAGAGGTGTGGTGTGGAAACCTCCTTTCTATCGGCTGGAGAAGCCGTTGCTTGTTATCCGGTGCGGCGTGGCGTCAGGTTTTCAATATGTCAGGAAAGAACTCCCCCTATTGCGCACGCTATGGGGTTTTGCATAATCCTCCAGGCCTTCGCGTTCGGGGAGCCAGGGCGATCGGAACTGTACCAGTACTTTGCCAGTGAGTCTGCCGGTAAGTCTGCCTGTTCTTTACCATTCTGCGCCGTTTACGTTCTGCCTACCGGACCGACTTCGGCGGACGGCAAAATCTCGGGAGCAGAATCATGAAGATCGGGCGTCTGGGGATTTGGCTCGCGGCAGGTGCCTGCGTCGTGGTCGCCGGGGTTGTGACCTGGGCATTCTGGCCCTCGAGTCCGGCCACGGCACCACACGCCCGCCATTACCTGAATGTCACGGCGTGCCTGCTCACGGACTCCCGTGGGATCGCGGCTGGAACCCCGGGCGCGCCGGCATGGGCGGCGATGCAGAGCGCCTCGGCGGCTACTCATGTAATGGTCAGCTACCTGCCTGACACCGGCGCGGGCAACGCCCCGGTCATGCTCAACACCCTGGTCGAGCGGCACTGCGGCGTCATCATCACCACCGGCACCGCCGCCCGCCAGGTCCTCGCCGCGGCGAGAGCCAACCCGCACCAGCGGTTCCTGCTCGTCGCCCCGCACCCTGCCACCGGCGCGGCAGCGACACCGAACGCGGTCATCGTCACCGCGGCCGACGCGCCCCAGCGCATCGGCCAGGCGATCCGCACCCTCGCCTCGGCAGCCTGACCCGCGGCCCCGCGCCGCGGCCGCCCCCGCCCGCAACGCACAACCCTCTCGCCCTTGGAGTGCCACATGGTGCGCTGGTCATCGCCGCAGAGCCGCAGTTGCCACCGGTTCGGATCGCGGGCCTGGCTCCGCGTGGTGGCACCGGTGGCCACGATGCTGTGGGCCATCACGGCCGTGGTGCCCGCCGGGGCAGTGCCGGTGCGGGCGGGCAGCGGGGCAGCGTCCGCCGCGACGACTTGCGGCGGTGGGGGATCGAGCTCGCGGATGGGCTGCGTCTGGTTCTATACCGAGGATGCCGATGCCGAGGGCCGGATAGATGATCTGGTGACGGTCGGCACCGTCCGATACGACGACGACGAAGGCCGGTGGGCTGCGGAGATCGACTGGGAAAGGCTGGTCCACGTGTCCGAGCTGCCGTCAGATGAGGCACAGCGCTATCGCGATGGCCGTCCCGGGCCCGACCGGTGACGCCAGGTCCTTGCCGCGGCGGAAGGCGCAGGCGCCGCTGAGGGCACGCCGCGTGCCGGCGCATCACCGCCTCCCCAGGCTCGGGCGCGCCACCAGGCCGGCGTGCCATAAACATAAATAAGAACGGAACAGCCCTGCCCGGCACGCTCCGTGCTGTCATGGTTTGGGGAGAGCCGCCGGGAAGCGCTTTCCGTGGCACGCCGGCGGGCCATCGAGATGGCGGGAGAGGAGCCGGATGCCAGGTCAGGGCCGTGAGGTCGTGGTGGGCCTCGACAACGGCGGGACGGCCGTCAACGCGACCATGCTGGACCGCACCGGGCGGTTCCTGGTGGACCGGCTGGTGGAGACGCCCAGCCGGGTCGGGGAGGGCCCGGCGGTGGCCGTCGAGGCGCTCAGCGACGCGTTCACCGGCGTGCTCGGCCTGACCGGGGTCGCGCGGGAGGCGGTGCGGGCGGTGGGCCTGGACACGCCGGGCCCGGCCAGCGCCGACGGGGTGATCTCGACCCGCGGCGCGGTGAACTTCGCCGATCCCGCCTGGCGCGGTTTCGATGTCCGCGGTGCCCTGGAGGCCCGGCTCGGCCTGCCGGTGGTCTACAACAACGACGCGAACGCCGCATCGCTGTACGCCCACCACGCCCACTTCGGGCGGGATGCCGCGCGCCGGTCCTCGGTCGCGCTGATCGTGGGGACCGGGCTCGGCGGCGGGGTGGTCGAAAGCGGGCGGGTGGTGCGCGGCGCCTCCGGGATGGCCGGCGAGTTCGGGCACATCCAGATCCCGATGGAAGGGCTGCTGGCACCGGGCCAGCCGACGCCGGTGTGCAACTGCGGGCTGGCCGCCGACGGGGAGAGCGTCGCCTCGCTGACCGGCATCCAGAAGAACCTGCTGCCCTACTGGCTGGCCCGGTTCCCCGGGCACGCGCTGCACGCGGCGGGCTCGGTCCGCCAGGCAGCGGCCCAGGTGCGCGGCTACGCCTCCGCGGGGGACGAGATGGCCATGGAGATCTTCCGGCAGCAGGCGATCGCGCTCGGCAGGCTGTTCACGATCGCGGCGAACGTCACCGACCCGGATGCCTACTTCGTCGGCGGCGGCGTGGTCGAGGCCGTGCCGAGCTTCCGTGACTGGTTCCTGGACACCGTCCGCCAGCACACCGATCTGCGCGACGAGCAGCGCCTCCTGGTGACCTTCGCGCTGGTGCCGGACCTGGACATGGCGGGTGCCCGCGGCGCCGCGATCGCCGGTGCCGGCGCGCTCGGCTGGCCGCCCCCCGGGCTGCCCGGGCCATAGCCCCGCCCGGGTACTTGTACGGGTCCCAGCCGGGTGTTTGTGCGCTTGTGGGGGCTCCGGCAGGTGCCGAGTATGTGGGCAAGCAGGGGAAACGGACGCATGCAGCCCGGCCCGGGACCGGTCCTACGAGGGAGGGCACATGCCACGCAGGCTGGCCGTGCTCGCGGCACTGCTCATCGCGGTGGGCGCCGGAGCGCTCACGTTCATCCCATCCCAGAAAGCGAACGCCGACTCGCCGAACGGATACTGCCACGCCGTCAAGGTGATCGGTGTCCGGGGGAGCGGCGAATCCAATACGGCCGCGCCGCACAATGAGGGATGCGCCTGCTGCGGCCAGCGTCCGAAGATGACATGGTGGCCATCTTCCTGGCCGCCGAGGTCGCCTCCGAACGCTACGGCCCGCAGATCACCGCAATCCTCACCAGGCTCGGGCAGCCCCGCGGCATCGCCGAACACCCCGATACCCGCGATGAGCCCGCCAACGCGGTACGGCGGCAGGTCCTGGCCGCCTACCGCGACTACCCGGCAGGCGACGTGTTCACCGGCATGCCCGCCGACGTGAGGTGGCATCATGCCGCGCTGACCCCGGCCGAGCTGGCCACCGTGCGCTACATCGACTACGGCTACTGGACCGATTTCTCCGGCGGCACCCGGCTGGCCGCCGACGGCGCCCGCAGGCTCGGCCCCTGGCAGCACATGCCGCCCGGGACGATCTACCGGCAGATCGCCGAGAACCTCCGCGACGGGAAACTGCCGCCGCCCCTCATCCTGCTCGGCGAGCCCGGCCCGGCCAACCTGGTCGTCATCGAAGGCCACAAGCGGCTCACCGGGCTGCTGCTGTGCCCGCGGTGGTTGCCGGCCGAACTGAACGTGCTGCTTGGCATCACCGCCCGCCACCACAAATAACCGCGCCCGCCGCGGTTGAGGATGCGGGTACGTGACCCGCGCATTCCAGCAGCCCGCCCCGCCCCCGGCGGAAAACCAGGTGATTGGCGGTCACCGGCCTGGCTATGCTCGGCCCGTGGCCGGGCAGGCCGAGCTCACTAGCCAGCAGCAGCGCTCCCTCGCCGAGGACGGCTACCTGCTGCTGCCCTCGGTGCTGGCCGCCGGTGCCGCGGACGCCCTGGCGGGCCGCCTGGATGGCCTCGCCCGCGGCATCATCAGCGAATGGGACGCCACCCCCGGCAAGCCGTCGGAAGAGGCCGGTGTCGTCGGCATCCGCCTTGACCCCGCCGATCCCGGGTACGCCCCCCTCGTCCGGCAGCCGCTGCTGTTCAGCGCCGCCGGCGCGGTGATCGGGCCCGGCTGCCAGGTGAATGGGCTGAGCCTGCGCGCGCCGCTGCCGGGCTGCGGCCACCAGGGCCTGCACCCCGACTTCTTCCCCGGGCACCGCATCAGCGGCCCCTGGCAGGTGCTCGCCGCGATGTGGTGCATCACGGCATTCACGTCCGATAACGGGCCGCTGCGGGTGATCCCCGGCTCACACCGCACGCGCCGGGACCCGGTCGACGACATGGAGTTCCCCGGCATGGGCCCGCACCCAGACGAAGTGAAGCTGATCGCGCCGGCCGGGTCGCTGATCTTGTTCAACAGCGCCAGCCTGTGGCACTCCGGCACCCTGAACTACAGCCCGGGACTGCGGCTGGCCGTGACCGCCTACCTCAGCGCCCCCGCGAATACGCCACCAGGCGGCGCGAGCTGAGACCTCCAGGCGTCGCCCGCGAGCCCTACCTCGCCGCGCGTCAGCAGTGAAGCATGTCTCGGGCCGGGCGACGAGGGCAGTTGCGGCTGCGGCAAGCGTCATTGGGGGCCCCAGGACGGTGACCTCTGTATTACCTGACGTGACTTTCACGGCGCAGGAGGTCAAAATTTTCCTATCACGGGAAGGTGGTCGACCGGCGAACGCGTGGGTACGTTTCTTCTCTGCGCCGGACCCGCTGTTCGAACGAACGGCTGTCACGTTGCTACGGGGCTCCGGAGTAGCGCTTGATCCTGCTGCCAGCCAGCCGCCCCCCGGCACGCTGCCTGCCAGCCTTGCCGACGGTCATCGCCCTGGCCTGGTCTTCTTCGACCGCATGGACGCCGACCTCGCCGACGCGGTACGGCAATTCAGCGGCGCCGGCATCCGCCGTGTGCTCGCCATTGCCACGCCGACGGCGACGCTCGCTCCCAGCGACGCGTGGCGGCTGCTGTCCGAAGGCGCCTCGGACGTGTTCGCCTGGGACCACTCGGCCAGGCCCGCCGATGAAGTGGCGGCACGGCTGCAGCGCTGGACGGAAGTGGAAGAGATCCTTGAGTCCAGCGCGGTGCGCGACAACCTGGTGGGCGACAGTCCGGCCTGGTCCCGGGTGCTCCGCCAGATCATCGAGGTGGCGCGGTTCACCGACTGCTCGATCCTCGTCACCGGTGAGAGCGGCACGGGCAAGGAACTCACCGCGAATCTCGTGCACACCCTCGACCCCCGCAGTGACAAGGGCCGCTTGGTGGTGGCCGACTGCACGACGGTCGTGCCCACTCTGTCGGGAAGCGAGTTCTTCGGGCACGAGCGCGGCGCCTTTACCGGGGCGGTGTCACCGCGTGACGGCGCCTTCGCGCTTGCCGATGGCGGCACCCTGTTCCTCGATGAGGTGGGCGAACTGCCCACCCGGCTGCAGGCCGAACTGTTGCGGGTCATTCAGGAGGGCACGTACAAGCGAGTCGGCAGTGATACCTGGCGCACCACCCGGTTCCGGCTGATCTGTGCCACGAACCGGCGGCTGGACGAGGCACAGGCTCACGGAACCTTCCGTAAGGACCTTTACCACCGGATCGCCGCCTGGGTCTGCGAACTCCCGCCGTTGCGTGACCGCGTGGCGGACATACTCCCGCTGGCCCGCTATTTCCTCCGGCAGTTCAGCGCGAGCCTGGAGCCGCCGGATCTGGACCCGGCGGTCCGCCAGTTCCTGCTGGACCGCGAGTACCACGGGAACGTACGGGAGCTCCGCCAGGTCGTGCACCGGCTGCACACCAGGCACGTGGGCACGGGGCCGATCACCGTCGGCGACGTTCCCGACGACGAGCGGAGCGCCAGCACGGCGCGCGAAGATGGCTGGAAAGATGACTTCACCGGCTCCGTGCGGCGCGCGCTCTCGCACGGCGTGACCCTCCGGGAGATCGGCCGCGCCGCGCAGGACGCGGCCATCCAAATGGTGCTGACCGAAGAGGGCGGGAGCGTGAAGCGCGCGTCACAGCGGCTGGGAGTGAGCGACCGGGCCCTGCAGATGCGGCGCTCGGCCGCGCGGATCACCTCGGGCCGGGAGCCGCGCCAGGTCACCTCGGGCCCGGAGCCGCGCCAGGTCACCTCGGGCCCGGAGCCGCGCCAGGTCACCTCGGGCCGGTAGCCGCGCTGGGCTGGACCACCCAGGGGTCACCGCGGTCCGCGAGTGGCGGCTGGCCGCCCGCGAGACGCGGCACGTCCTGGGGTATCGCGGCGCGGCTTCCCGGCCGCCGCGGCCGCCCGGGCCGGGCCCGCGCGGTGAGTCGCAGCCAGTTCCCGGCCACGATCAGCCGCTCGGCCCCGGCTGGCAGGCCCAGTGCCCGGACCTTCGCGAGCTCGACCCCCGGGTGCAGCCAGGGCCCGTCGGTGCCGAAGAGGACCTTCGCCGGGCCCGCCCGGGCCACTGCCTCGGCCAGCAGGTCGAAGCGCCGGATGCCCGAGGTGTCGGTGTACACATTGGGGTGTGCCACGAGCTGTTCGATGACTGTCCGCTGGGCACCCCAGTCGTCAGCGAAACTGCCGAGGTGGGGGACGATGAACGCCACGTCCGGGTACTCGGTCGCGAGCAGCTCGACGGCGGTCGCCTCGCCCATCACGTCGTACAGGACCGGAACTGAGAACCTGCGGGCGGCCTCGCAGACCTCCCGGCTGATGCGCCCGTCGTGACGGTGCACCTTGATCCCGCAGAACCCCCAGTCCCGCACGGCGTGGCCGACCATCTGGTGCACCCGGCCCGCGTCGCGGGCCGGGTGCACCATCGCGTACCCGTAGAACTGGCCGGGCCGGGACGCCACGATCCCGGCCACCTCCCGGTTGGCCACGGCATAGTCCGAGTGGAACGCCGGGAACAGGACGGTGCGGGTGACCCCCGCGGCCCGGGCGCGCCGCAGGTACGCGCCAAGCGGCGCGCTGGTGTCCCACGGCCCGGTGAGGCCATCTCCGTGGCCGGCGTGGCAGTGGCTGTCAATGATCTCCATTGATCCTGGCCATTTCCGCGTAGAACAAGATCGACGCTGTTATTCCGGCCCGGAAGTTAGCCAGGCCGAACCGCTCATTGGCGGCATGTATCCGGTCGCCAGGGAGCGAATAGCCCATCAGCACGAGGGGGATCCCCAGCTCGTCCAGGCTCGCCACCGCGGAGATCGAGCCACCGGAGCGCATGAGCACGGGCTCCGCGCCGAAAACGGCGGCGAGCGCCCGGGCGGCAGCGGCCATGGCCGGGTGACCGGTGCCGGTCAGTACCGGCCGGACCCGCGCGCCGAAGGTCGCGGTCACCCGGACCCCTGGCGGGAGGAGGGCCCGGGGGACGGTCGTGGCGAGCCACGCCCGGAGCTGGCCGGCTATCTCCTCAGGCCGTTGCCGCGGCACCAGCCGGAGGTTCAACTCGACGACGGCCTCCGCGGGAATGACCGCCCGCGCCGCCGGGCCGGCGCCGCCCGCGCCGATCCCGTTGACGACAAGCGCGGGCCGCATCGTCGCCCGCTCGTACAGCGAGAATCCGCGTTCCCCCCAGCCAGCGGGGGCCGCGGCGGCGCGCAGGATGTCGGCGTCGGCAGGCGCGGCCAGCCTCGCGCTCGCCCGCTCGCCCTCGGACGGGGCCAGCACCCGGTCGTAGAACCCGGGAATGGCCACCCGCCCGGCCGGGTCATGGAGCCCGGCGACGATGACACAGGCAGCCTCGGCCGGGTTGGCCACTGCCCCGCCGAAGTGCCCCGCGTGCAGGTCCCGGCCGGGCCCCCGGACTCGGAGCCGGGCGGTCAGGACCCCGCGGAGGCCGGTGACCAGGGCAGGCACGCCGGCCCGGCGCATGGGAGTATCCGACACCACGGCGGCATCGGCCACCCGGGCGGGCTCGAACCCGGCCAGGAATCCTGCCAGGTGCGGGCCGCCTATCTCCTCCTCGCCCTCGAACACGCACACGACGTTGACCGGCAGCCGGCCCGCGGTCCGCAGGTACGACTCCATCGCCGCGACGTGCGCGAGGATCGGGCCCTTGTCGTCGGCGGTGCCACGGCCGTGCAGGCTCCCGCCCCGCAGCACCGGGCGGAAGGGCGGTGTGTCCCACTGCGCCGCGGGCCCCGGCGGCTGCACGTCATAGTGGCCGTAGACAAGCACGGTCGGGCGGCCCGGCGCCTTCCGCCACTCGCCGGTGACCACCGGATGCCCGCGGGTCGGGACGACCCCGACCCGGTCGAGGCCGGCTGACCGCATCCGGGACGCCAGCCATCCGGCGCACGCCGCCACGTCCCGCGCATGGTCAGGGTCGGCGCTGATGCTCGGGAAGCGGGCGAACCGGGCCAGGTCCGCCAGGAAGTCCCGCTGCCGGGACTGCGCGTACCTGAGCGCGCCGGCCGGCCCGGCGGCGCGCATCCCGCCGGCGGGCCCGCGCCGGAACATCCCGCTGGCACCAGCGCCGATGGGCGGAGCAGCCTGCGTCATGTCGTCATCTCCCGGCGCTCACCAGCCGGTCAGCCCGGGCTGCCGCGCGGTCCAGCGCCGCGACGGCCGCATCGACGTCGCTCACGGTATGACCGGCGGTGATGAGAAAGCTGACCACGGTGCCCCGCAGGCACTGCGGCCGGTGGAGCACCGGCCGGATGCCGAGGTGGAGCAGCGCCCGGTAAACCCCGGCCGGGTCGAGCGGGGGCGGCAGACTGACCGACTGAACGGGGAACCGGCCCATGGGAACCGGCAGTCCGGCATCGCGCAGCCCGCGCTGGAACCGGCCCACCAGGCCGGCCAGCCGCGTGCGCAGGCGCTCGCCGGCGACCTGGTTCACCGAGAGCGCCCGGGCGCCGGCGGCGATGTGCGCGAACGACGGCGGGCTGCAGTGCAGCCGCGTTTCGCTGCGCTCCTTGTAGCCATTGATGAACGAGGTACCGCCGCCCACCACCGTCACCGGGACGCCGAAGCCCTTGGCCAGCGAGCTCACCAGGATGATGTCCGGCCCGCGCACTCCGGCGTGCCGCAGTGAGCCACCGCCGCCATGCCCGTACCAGGTGCCCGCCCTGGGGTATCCCAGCACGCCCAGCGGCTGCGTGTCGTCTAGCACCAGTTCTCCGCCGAAGCTGCGGCATACCTCGAGATAGCCGCCCACGGGCGTGACGTGCCCGCAGCCGGGACACAGGCCATCGGTCACCATGACCGGCCGCAGCCCCCGGGCTCCGCCGCGGGCCAGGATACGGCGCAGGGCGCCTGGGTCATGGTGCGGCACGGTGGTGCAGGGGATGCCAAGCGCGGCTGCCCGCTCCACGCCCCAGCGGCTGATCGGATAGCTGGCCGCGTCCAGGTAAAGCGCGATGCCCGGCGCCCCCGCCCGGGTCACCATCCCGGACCTGACCACGAACAGGTCCCAGAAGGCGTGCAGCGTGGACGTGGCGAGCGCCGCCGCGTCGGTGCCGATGAGCCGTGCCAGGTCGGCGGCGAGGGCGCTGGCAGCCTCCGGTTCTGCCAGCGCCGCCGGAACCCCGCTGGTGAGCTGGGCCCACGGCGGCAAGCTGTGGCTCGCGTGCCGTAGGCCCAGGTAGCCGGAGGACGTGAAATCGATCACCACCCGTCACCAGCCGGCCGCATCAGCGCGTGGTCTGTTGCTGCCCGGAGGGGAGCTGTCTGAGTGGGCGCTGCCGGGCGGCCGTGATCTGCGGCCGGCCACCGGCGGCTGGGAGCTGCCGGGCGGCAGCGGCTGGGAGCTGCGGGGCGCCGGGGAGCCGCTGCTGCAGCAGCAGCGCCGGCATCGTGGCGTCGACACGGTCGGTAAGGTCCGCGCCGGTCACCGTCCGGTAGGCGTGAATGTATCCCTGGATCTCGGGCCGCCAGTAGCGCGCCCAGTTCGCCGCCTGATCGGGCTCGATAACGTTGGTCCACAGGCCGTAGCGGATCGACAGCAGCAGCTTCTCCCCGTGGATCGACAGATCACGGAAGTGCAGGATCGACGTGTCGGTCCACCCCTGCAGCGTCTTCATGCTCTCGACGTGGTCCATCCAGGGCTCCGGATAGTCCACCATGATGCGGCCGGGCAGGAACTCCCGCATCTCCGGCCGGGCCAGGAGCCACTCCATCATCAGGAACTCCTGACGAGCCGTCCAGGGCAGGTCACCGTATTGGTTGTGCGCGCCCTGGGTGAGCAGCAGGTGGACTTCCTTCAGCGCGTTCAGGACCGGGAACCCGTCGGCCATGACCGTGGTGTCGTCGTCCTCCTTGTAGAAGATGGAGCAGAGGCACAGCAGGTTGTGGAACGCCTCGATGAACTTCGACCGGCTGTCCACGCCGCGGATCTGGGGCACCGCCTTGCCGAGGAGCTGCAGCCCGTATTCGTGGTCGTACTCGTACGCCCTGCGGGGAATGGTCAGCCGGTGCTGCTCGTCCTGGACCCAGCCCCAGATGAGGTTGTTCAGCGGCCGCAGGGGATCGATCTCGAGCATGGCCAGCGGATCACGGTCCGTGGGACCCCGCCGGTTCTGGAACCGCCAGGCGACCGCGTTGATGCTCTGGACCAGCATCCCCTCCTCGAGCCAGTAGTTCCAGATCAGCTCCAGCAGGCAGGGGTTGGTGAGCTTGGCCCGCAGGATGCCATAGCAGTCCCTGGCCCTGCCCAGGCCGCCCGACCCGCGGATGGGGACATCCCCCAGCTTGAGCGCGATGATTTCCCGGAGATACGGGATCGTCTGGCTGCCGTCGACCCGCTGCAGGTAGGCCAGCCAGTTCTGCCGCATGGCGGCGGGCGACACGTTGCTGCCCAGGCGGATCGCCTGGCCCGGCGTATCCAATCCCGCGAAGCTCTCGTTCTCGAGGGTCGGGCCGGCGGCGCCGAGCATGACACCCGGGTCCACGACACAGCCGCAGTGGGCCATCATGAAGACCTCGGTCGCCACCTTGAGCAGTCGGTACGGTTCGATGTCCGGGAACGGGAGCGCGCGGTTGGCCTGCAGATTTTTGACCGCGACGCTTCTGTTCACGGCCGCGCGGCTGGCTGGCTCGTCGCCGCACATGATCGGGTCGATGAAGTCCAGGTAGCGGTTGAATCCGAGCGCGTTCGCGCTCTTCCTGATGATCACCCAGAGCATCTGGTCAGTCGTGGGCGGCACAAAGGCCCGTTGCATCGACACCGGGGCCGCCGGCTTCTGGTTGACCTTGAGTATGCGCGTAGCCATCGAGTGGCCCTCCTTAGTTTGGATTGAGGCAGCCGCTAAAGGGCTGAAATGCTAGACCAGCCTCAGGGAAACGCTGATGCCGTAATCACCGGGCTGGACCGAGGAGGTGTCGACCACTATCACCTTGCTGTGCTCGTCTCCTGGGGGTTGAATTGAGCACCCCCCCGTGTCCCAGAGCAGTTCGACGTTTGCTGGCAGGGGTGGCGTATACTCCGCCTCGAATGTAGCCTTCCCGCCCTGCAGCACGGACGACTCCGTGGCCTTGATATGCAGGCCGATTGCCTCTTCTATTTCTCCGAGTATTTTGTCTGCGTCCGCCTCGGCCTGTTCCGCAGCCAGCTGCTTCGCGGGGAGATCATCGCGGAGGCCCTTGATCTGCTCCTCCAAGTCTTCGATGTCTGACTGATATTGCCTGATCTGATTCTCATCGGTTGTTACTGCATGCTTGGTAGTTCCCAAGGCATTTTTGGCATCCAGAATCTGCTGCGGCGTTGGCATTGCCATCGGGACACGCTCCTTAGTTACTTATGCGGATGTCCTCGCCCTGGTGCCGAGGGCTCGCGGGCGGATTGGACGGACTGGTGCCCGCGGTTGGCGCGGGATGGCGGGCTGTCCGGTGCGGGCAGCCTGCGCCCGCGGTTGGTAGGGGGCCGCTGACCAGCCCGTCTGTCCCGGCCACGCCCGCCGTTGGCGCGGGGGTCCCGGCAGGCCGGCACGCCCCGCCGACGGGCGGATGAGCGCGCTGCCCGGAACGACCGATCCGGCCCGCCACTGCGGGCCGGCCGGGACTCTGGCGCCGGCTGGCCATTGCGGGCCGCCGATGCCAAGGGGCGCGGCGACACCGGCGGCGAGCGGCAAGCGGGCCATGCTTGCGTTGACGTCCAGGGTGCTGCGCAGTGCCCAGTAGGTGATCAGGTTCCCGAGCAGGCGGTTCTCCTTCTCGGGAGTGAGCAGGCCGCTGGCCCGCGCCTGGCCGAGAACCGCGAAAGCCAGCGTCGGCGGCGCCACACGCAGGCGTTCTGGGTTGGCCGCCCAGCGCCGGTAATGCGCCAGCAGTCGCCCGGGCGTCCGGCCCGGCATCCGGACAACCTCGCCCAGAGCCTGCCCGCGCAGCGCGAGCGGCCGGTGGCCGAGCACGGTCCGGACCAACTCGGGCATCGTGCTCTCCAGCCCGGCGACCGCGTCCGTCAGCTCGGGCCGCAGCCCCCGCGCGGGGTAGAACGACTCCCACACGTTGGCCAGCTGGCGCCATTGCGGGTTCGGGTACAGCGCGTCCCCGAACGCGCAACTGAGCTTGACCCGGATCCAGGCGAACGGGTGCGGGTCGTCGGCGTTCAGCCGGAACACGAACGCCCGCGGCAGGCTCACCACGCCGATCAGCCCGAGCGAGGACGAGATGCCCACCCGCGCCACCGACCAGACGTCGGCCACGATCTCCGAGATCCATCTCTCCCAGAGCAGCCACGCCCGTGCCGATGGCCCCCGCGACGCGTGCCGCCGCTGCTGCAGCGCTGGCCGGAGCGATTCCACCAGGCCAAGCAGCGCGGCGGCCTGATGGCCCACCTCGTGAACCAGCGACGAAGCGATGCCGTAGCCGATCATGCGTTCCCGCGGGATGCGGATGATCGCCACCGGGTTGTCGCCGCCGCCGGGCAGCCGGGTCCGGGCACGGCGGATGGCACCGCCGAGGCCACGGTGCAGGTAGCACACGATGGGCGGTGCGTCGAAGTACCCGCCGGGCAGCGCCAGCGCGTCCTGCGCCGCGATGTCGAGTCCCGAGAGCCATACCCCGGTCTCGCTTTCACTGCGCTGGGTGATCGCATCGGAGAACAGGTCCAGCTGCGACAGGGCCAGGTTGAACTGCAAGCGGAGGAACGTGAACTGCCGCTGCAGTTCCTCGGGCGCCGCCGCCGCCGCACCCGGACCTTGCAGCCACCGGATGAACCGATGGATCCGGCCGCGCAGGTCCCGCCGTCCGCGCATCAGGTACTGCTCGATACCTGTCTGTGCGGCCGGCGAGAGCGCTGCGGCCGGGAGCATGGTCTCTTGCAGGGCGAACGGCTTCACCCGGTCCAGCCGGGTGAGCAGCGCGCGAGCCTCCTGCTCGAGCATCCACGTCGCGAGGTGGCGTGCCTGCATGGTTCAGGCCCCGAAGACGATAATCTTCCGGCCGCGACGGATCCACCGCCCGGACATGGTGGGGCCATAGCTGGGGCCGTAGCCGGGGGCGCCGGCCCGCGCGGCTGGCGCAGGCGCAGCGGCTGCCGCGGGCGGAGCGGCCGGGCCGACTGGCGTGTACGGCTCGGGTTCCACGCCCCAGGGCTCCGGCGCAGGCTCGTAGCCACCCCACCACCATTGCCCGGGCTGGTACGGCCGCCGTCCCCCGCGCACGCCAGGACGCGGCACCCGCTGCACTCCGGGGCGCTGCGGCGGCATGCCCGGACGTGGCACCCGCTGCACGCCGGGACGCCCGTAGTACACCGGGCGGCCGGACGGCATCCGGCGGCCAGGGGGGACGCCAGCGGACCGGCCGGGGCCGACCGGGCCGGGGCGCCGGTAGCCCGGCGCGCCCATGCGCACAGCGGGGTGGCCGTTCTGGCGCCGGGCCACGGCGGCCGGCGCCGTGGACTGGAGCGACTGCATCATCGCGCGGTACACACCCGGCGCATGCTGGCGCGCCGCCGCGGCGACGGCCGCCCGTGCCACCGTCCTCGGGCTGATGCCAGGCCGGGGCTGAGCCCTCGCGGCGTGCGCCGCGGACGTGGCGGCGAGGTTGACCAGCCGCCTGGCCACCTCGAACTCGGCCTGCTCCTGCGGCATGCTTTCCAGCTCGACCTCGAACAGCCCGCTGGCCATCGAGCCGAGCTTGCTGCCGAGCGCCGTGCCGATCCCGGGCGCCACCATCGATCCGAGGGCACCGCCGACCATCGGCAGCGCCTTTTTCGCGACATTCTTCAAGATCCCGCCGAGCGACTGACCGATGGGGGACTTGATGAAGCCGCCGACACCTCGGGCGACGCTCTTGAAGAGGTTGCCCAGGAACTGCTCCAGTTCCTGTTCATTGCCGATTTCCAGCAGCTCGGATGCCAGCTCCACCTCCTGCGCCTCGGACAGCGGAGTGCCGACCTCGCCGCCACCGATCAGCGAACCAATGGTTCCGAGGATGCCGTCAAGGAACTGTTCCGCCTCGCCGTACTCACTGGTCTCGCCGAACTCACCGAACTCGGTCTCTCCCAGCTCGCCGAACTCCCCGAATTCACCGCCGGTCTCCCCGAACTCGCCGAACTCCCCGAACTCACCGCCGGTCTCCCCGAACTCACCGAACTCGGTCTCTCCCAGCTCGCCGAACTCGCCGAACTCGCCGAACTCGGTTTCGCCGAACTCGCTGGTCTCGCCGAACTCACCCAGCTCCGTCTCGTAGGTACTCATGTCTTGTCTCCTTCGAACTGCCTGTGATCTGAAGTCGGCGCCACGTCAGTCGCCGAACAGGACAATGGCCCGGCCGCGCCGGACCCATCGGCCGCTGCGTGGCCACAGCCTGGTGGAACGCCCCTGCAACCGCGGGAGCAGGCCGGGCGCGTAGGTGCGCGCCGCCCGCTGGACCGCGGCCCGTGCCGCCACCGGCCCGGGCACGCCCGGTGGGGCCATGGCTGCGTGCTGTACGGCGGAACTGGTGAACCTGACGAGCTGCCGGGAGACCTCGAACTCCCGGTCTTCGCCGCTCAGCCCTTCCAGCTCCAGGCCGAGTAGTGACCCGGCAGCCGTGCCGATGCGCGCGCCTGGTTCTCCGCCGCCTTCCGGGGAGACCCACTGCCCGATCGCCCGGCCGACCACCGGAAGCGCCTGCTTGGTGAGGTCCTTCAAGGAGTTCTTGAGCAAACCGCCGAGTGCCCGGCCCGTGTCCGATCTCACGAAACGCCCGAGGGCCCCCTGCGCCGAGCCGATCAAATCACCCAGGAACTGCTCTAGTTCCTCCTCGCTGGAGACCTCCAGAAGCTCGGCCGCGAGTTCCATCTCTCGCGGCTCGCCGAGCGGCGACTCGTGCCCCGGAGCCTGGCCGGCGTACTCATCGAAGCTGCCGGTTTCCTGAAACTCGCCGCTGCCGCCTGGGCCGGGTTCATCGGATCTGAATGACCCGAGTTCGTACCCTGCCGCGGCCTCAAGCTGCGTTCGGTCGATATCGTGCATACCCTGTCCTCCCGCGCCGAGAGCCGAGGCACGTGCCGGGCGTTCGTCGTCGGGAGCACACCGCCCGGCGCCTGCCCTCGGTAGGTTCTCAAGTGGCTCCGACTACCGGGCATGCAGGATCCGTGCCAGCCTCATGGCGGGGTGGGCCGGGGACCGAGCGCAAAAAGTTTCGGATTCCCACCCGGCAGGGCCGATCGGGGCGAAATTTGGTTCGCCGGGCCGCCCGCGGCCCGGCCGCGCATGACTAGCGCAGGCCAGCGGGCAGGATGCCGAGCCGGTCCCGGTATTTGGCGACCGTGCGCCGCGCGACGTCGTAGCCGCGCCGGCGCAGCAGCCCGGCCAGCTCCGAATCGGACAGCGGGCGTTCCTCGCTGGTGATGATCGTCGCAAGCTCGGTCCTGACCTGCAGTGAGCAGTCGAAGAAGTCGGCCACGGGCATGACCCTGCCCGTCGGCAGCAGAGCGAACTTCCCCGCTACGGCCCGGCTTACCGTCGACTCGCTGAGACACAGGGCCCGCGCGATGTCAGCACGGGTAAGCGCGGTCATCGACGCGGGGCCGTGCTGGATGAAGTCCCGCTGGCGCTCGACCAGGCACGTGCCGATCCGCCGGAGCGTGTTCCAGCGCCGTTCCAGTCTGGCGAGGAAGGCATCGGCCCTGCGGACCAGGGCGGGAACCGGGCTGCCGTCGCCGCCTGCCATGGCGGCATCGGCGGCCAGGCGCCACGCCGGATCGACACGGACCGCACAGCGAATCGCCTCGGCCAGGTCGACGGCGTAGTGACCAGGCTGGCCGGCCCGCTCCACGATGACCAGGTCGGGCAGCGCCGGTATCCGGCGTGGCCTGGACCAGCGTTCGGTGCAGACGCGTTCCGCCGGGGACGGAGTCAGCTCACGCTGGATAAACGCCCGGGCCTCCCGGACGTCGTCCGCCGCGACCCCGAGGTCCTGGGCAATGGCGGAGAAGCGGCCCTGCGCGAGCGCCGCCAGGTGCCCGGCGACGATCCGCCGGGCGA
>WNGH01001494.1_pt1 | contig 21831 bp, 17 predicted proteins | sample 5400631 | NCBI WGS metagenome assembly WNGH01 (sample SAMN13153373, study PRJNA577476) | soil metagenome | isolation source: 115 cm soil or saprolite under Garry oak tree replicate 1 | place: USA:California | collected 2016-06-15
TGGCGCAATCCACCACTAAGGCATCAACTGTATGAAGTAGTGTTCAGGGAAGTGGAGAGCTGCGAGTAATGGGATCGCGGTACGATCCAAACCGTGACTCCCCAAGTTTTCTAGCTGAGGTCGAGAAGGCTAATAGGCCCCATCACCGGAAACCACGGCGGCCGGGGTCTTCAGCAAAATCTGGAAATCCAGTCCGAGAGACCATCGGCGGGCGTACCGAAGATCGAGCCGCACCATTTCGTCGAAACTTACGCGACTGCGGCCGTGCACCTGCCAAAGACCTGTAATTCCCGGCTTGATTTCGAGAACCCTCCTGCGATGCCACACGTCGTATTCCCTGTACTCATAGGCGAGCGGAGGCCGCGGTCCCACCAGGGACATCTCGCCTTTCAATACGTTGATGAATTGAGGCAATTCGTCCAAACTCGTTCGACGAATGAATTTGCCGATGCTGGTGATCCGCGGGTCGTCCTTCATTTTGTAAACAGGCTTGCCTTCCCCGTTCTTTCTGGCATTGCCGCTGATCACCTGTTTCATGAAGGCTTCGTGAATCTTAGGATCGTTATTCGCATACATGGACCGGAATTTCAGACAGTCGAACGTCTTCCCGAACTGCCCAAGACGCCCCTGCCTGAAAAGCACCGGTCCTTTCGAAGTTAGTTTTACGAGTAGAGCAATGGCAAGAAATACTGGCGAGAGAACGATCAATGCCAAAAGACTACCAAAGATATCAATCGCTTTCTTCACCATGAAGGATACCTTTTTCGTCTCATGCAATTGCTGGATGTCGGGATAAAGCGTGGGATTCGCCGAGATGCCGGAATCGTCATCGCTTGATTCATCCGAAAAAATGTGGGCTGCCACCCGTACGCGTCGCAGATCATCTGGGCTTAAATGAACGGCAAGCAGGTGATTGACCTTGGCGAGCAGCCTCTTGGTGACCTCAGAATCATCCTGAAGTCCCAGCTCCGTGAAGATAATTCCCAAGGTGCTATCTTGTTCGTACCATCCAGCTGGATCAGTCTCACGGCGCGCTTCATTCGCAGCTTTGATCAGGCCCTTCACGATCTCCGGATACCGACCACTCTCCGCATTGTCGCCCACCTCCAGAAGGAGCAACAAAAACCTTCTGTTGGAACGTTCAGCTCGCTTTCGTTCGAGGGAAAGAATCCCAAGGAAAAGGTCTTCCGGCAAAATGTCCTGCATCAAATCTGATGCTTTCAGAACTGGCCGCTCCTTCGCTTGTTTTGGATTCGCTTGCCGAGCCGGAGGAAGCGCAATGAGCAACTGTGCGTTATTGGTGTCTGTCGCCATGTTCTCTTTCAGCCGGTCCGTTCCTGCGGTAAGTGTCCTGTGGGACGCTAGGGGGAATCTGGGAAGGATCCGCAGTTCTCCGGAGGCTATCTATCAATCTTGAAATCGCCATCCATCGGGTATAACTGCAATTCGTTGACCAGCCCGAAGGAACCTAGAGCTATCGTGCTTCACCAAGAAAAGCCCTATCTGATTAAGAATGAACATCTTATCTTGCCGCCGCCGCTCGCTGTGACCGAGCCGGGTACCGGTTATCCTGCTTTGACCTCCTGGTGGGAAAATCTATTCTCTAGTGCTGTAAAGCGATTCCCGAGCCTTGCAACACCTCGCCGGGACGTTCGTGTCATGAAAGGCAAAAGAGCGGGGCTCGGCCAGGTTGTCAAGCAGAGGTGAGCTCTTTGGGGCAAACCAGCCCCTTAGCCGGCCGGGTTTACTGTTTTGGAGATCCTGATCTCGGTTTGATCCGCGTTGGGCTGGAGAATCCTCAGCCAAAATGTCGGTACAAAAGGTTACCCAAAATTGCAAGAAGTCTGTCGGGTGAATGTGAAAAGACAAACTGTGCCGTCTTGGTTTTCCAGTTCGGTCTTGCCAACTCAAAACTGTGCGCCCAGCCTGCGGAATTCGTATATCTGGAATAGGAGATTGCCGATTCGACGGCGCCCCAGCGTTTCTTGAAGATAACCAGACCTGACTGCTGCACATCTGTGCGGCCCAAATCAAAAAACCGTAATCCCCACCTCTTTGCATCCTGTATCGAGTTCCAATACAACAAGTGCATTCCGCCAAGCCTGTTGTATGACACATCCGAGCCACCATATTTATACACCAGCGTGTCTTTGTACCGGATCGTGAGCATCCCCGCTATCGGCTTCGTTCCTTGCAGAGCAATCCGAATCTGCAGCGCGTCCCCAAAACAGTCCATCAGAGACTGGAACCATTTCTTCGGCTGGGGCGGCACGCCATGTCGTCGCCGGGTTTTAACCATCAGTCCATAAAACGAATCGAGCAACGATTCTGTCGCCCCGGCTAGATATGTAAGCCCTTCCCGCTCCGCTCTGCGAATTTTTCTTTGCACTGAATCTCTGTGCAAATTGCTGAAAAGCTGCGCGAGATCGGGCTGAAGGTCAATCTGGTGGTGGAGATAGACTGCTGCGGTGTGCCAACCAGAACCGTCGAGTCCGAGCGGAATGAGCGGTCGCACCTCAAAATAGCGCCATCCTTTAGCGCAGAGTTCATCTTGAAGTGCAGTTAGTAAAGCAGGTAGGTCCTCGGCATGGTCCGCCAACGGTTGGCAATGGTCAGAAAAGGGAAGTGACACTAAGCGGCGACCTGTCAGTCGACTCTGCACTCGGCAACAAACAACGCCGTTTTCCAGTCGCTCACCCGGGGAAGCAGTCGTGTAGACCACGGGCTCATACCCGTAGGTCTGCCGCAGGGCCTCGAGCCATGCCGTGCAATGGAACAAAGATGCCCCCGAACTCCGTTTGAGGTACTCATCCCACCGCGGGTCGTCTATCGGGGAAATCAGATGGACTGCGCGCGACGTTGCGCAACAAGCAGTTGTTCCCTTCCAAGTTGTTCCGTTAGTTTGGATGGCCTTTGCTCCCTCGCTCGTTACGTCCAGCGTTGTTCCCGGCTCTTTCGAAACTTGCTCAGCCGATGGCAGTCATGCTGTCCACGATTTGGTTGCGGCAATCAGGTTTTCTCCCGCGCTTGCCGTCAGGTTGCTTCTAGTCCAATCAGGAATAAGAGACGGCAGATTCTCTTAGGGCTTCTACCGGTCAAGACGCGACAACTTCTAAACGGAGAGGCCGCGGCGCCGCGCTTTCAGGTGATCTCACAGTGGGGCTAGCTCTCCACTCCTGAACTGCAGCCGCATCTATCTCCACAGCAACGGATCTCTTGAGAAGCGTCACGGAGAGCACGAGTCGGTAATTGCCTTTCAACGCGACCAGAATACCTACCAATCCACGAAGCGCGCCGGACTGGATTCGGACCCGTTCTCCGACCTCGAGATATGGCCAGGGCTGTCTAACGAGACTGGATTCCATCATTCTTTGAATTGCTTGAATCTCTTGTTCGTCGATCGGTATTGGCTTTCGATTGCAGCCCACGATCTCCATTACTCCCGGAGTCTTTAGAATGGGCAGGCGCTCCAAGGGATTAAATCGGCAGAAAAGGTATCCGGGAAAGAGCGGCGATTCCATCTGCTTCCTTCTATCTGACCACTGCCGAACCGATTTGTATTTCGGCAAGAAACATTCATAGCCCTTGCCTACAAGATGGGCGAATATCCAGTTCTCCTTGCGGGAGTTAACCTGCAACGCAAACCAAGGTAGTTGCGAGTCAAAAGTTGGAATCGGGAGAAGCGCATCTCTCAACTTAGCTTATCCTCGAGGGTTGCAGGTTGCCATCACCTAGTGTGTGCGGACAAGCTACCGCCACTACACTCACATACAACTACGACCCTTCCTTCTTATATCCAGGGCAATTCCCCTGCCATAACTGAGTCGAGAAATGGGCCTGAGGAGCGCTGCGGACTTAGTCTAACCTACTGATAATGAAACATTTACTGAGAACTCATGCTCCCTTCCGGGTGGACTGATCTGAAGAAGTCTCAGAAGTTCGGCAGGGGAGAAAGGAGCTACCACAATGTTCCAAACTGGTTCCAGCAGAGCAGGCGCCTGACGGACTGTAAGTTATTTGTTTACCGTAACGTACATGTGCAAACTCATCCGCAGCACAAGGCGTATCACCCTACACCCAGATGATCCGACTTGAGACGATCACGGGGGACCGGAAGAGTCAACTCCGCGTGTTATCGATTCTTGGCCTCCATAACACTCGCGGAGGGACGGTTGAGTTCCGCGCCGATTAAAGGAGCACGCCGCCGCTCTCTTTACTGTGCCACCTGAACTGCGCTGTTTTTTGACGCGCGAGAATGGCTAGTTTCGGCTTGGTCGCACGAGTGGGCGGAGGTGATCGGCACCCCTTATAGACTGGCAAATGTTGTCACGGATTTCTTTTCGGTTTGCTTTCAGACCGTAGCCGGCCGGCTAGGGCGTCTTTTAGCTTTGCCACATGAAGCGAGCGAAGGCGCGTCTGTGTTGGCCACAGGAAAGCGGTGCCGAGCCCATGAAATGGCTGTGTTAGTCTGTAACAAGCGTGGTTTTGAGCAAGGAGAAAGGATTCCATGAAAGGTGTGGTCTTGGCGGGTGGAAAAGGCTCGCGGCTTTATCCGCTCACACGAGTAACTAACAAGCATCTCCTGCCAGTGTATGACAGGCCGATGATATTCTATCCGATCCAAACCCTCGTGGACGCGGGAATTAAAGACATTATCATTGTCACCGGGGGGCAGAATTCTGGCGATTTCCTGCGACTGCTCTCCAACGGCAAGGATTTCGATCTCCATCGCATTCACTACACGTATCAGGAAGGCGAGGGCGGCATCGCCGATGCCCTACGTCTCGCCGAACCCTTTGTCGAAGGGGAAAAGATTTGCGTTGTCCTTGGCGACAACATCATCGAAAACAACATCATTGCCTCGAAACAGACTTTTGAAAGGCAGGAGCGCGGCGCCCACATTATCTTGAAAGAAGTTCCCGACCCTGAAAGATTCGGTTGCCCTGAGATCGCTAGCGGACAAATTCTTGGCATCGAGGAAAAACCCAAGAAGCCGAAATCAAAGTATGCCGTTACCGGCATCTACTTTTACGATCAAAGCGTGTTCGAAAAGATAGGAAAAACCAAGCCCAGCTGGCGTAATGAACTGGAGATCACCGACGTGAACAATATGTATCTTGGGGAGGGTACCCTCAGCCACAGCGACCTGGAAGGTTGGTGGACGGATGCCGGCACCTTTGAATCGTTGCTTCGTGCCACCAACATGGTGGCGCAATCCGGAGCAAACAAAATCCCAGGTCGTGGGGCTCCGCCGCGACATGGGCGAGACGGCGAATAGAACGGGGCATCGATTATGGACATGACCGACCGGGTAGAACAAATAGGAGAGACGGCGTGAAGATTCTTGTAACAGGTGGCGCGGGGTTTATCGGGTCGAATTTTATTCGGCACCTGCTAAGGTCCCAGCGTGATGTGGAGATCGTGAATTTCGACAAGCTGACGTACGCAGGCAATCCGGAGAGCCTGGCGGACATTGCCAGCGATCATCGGTATTCGCTGGTTTGTGGCGACATCGTTGACCAGCGAATTGTGAATGACGTCTTTACGAAGGGTATAGATGCCTTAGTGAATTTCGCGGCGGAGACACACGTGGATCGCAGCATAGAAGACGCCTCTCCCTTTCTGCGAACAAACGTCCTGGGGACTCATTGCCTGCTTGAGGCTGCCCGGAAATTCCATCTTCCACGATTTGTGCACATAAGCACGGACGAAGTGTACGGAAGCGCGCCTGCAGACGTCAGTTTCAATGAAGAAGCAACGCTTGATCCGCGCAGCCCCTACGCTGCTAGCAAGGCTTCGGCGGATCATCTTGTTTCCGCTTATGCGAACACCTTCGGCATTTCGGCCATCGTCTTGCGTTGCACCAACAACTATGGCCCCTTTCAGTTTCCCGAGAAACTTGTTCCGTTGATGATCGCCAATGCGCGGGAAGACAAACCGCTACCTATCTATGGCGATGGGCTGCAGGAACGCGACTGGCTCTTCGTGGAAGACTATTGTCGCGCCATCGCGCTGGCTCTCGAAAAGGCCAAGTCGGGTTCCATCTACAACGTTTCGGCCGGTATGCCCCAACCTAACCTGAAGATCGTAAGAACCATCCTGCATCACCTAGGAAAGCCGGATTCATTGATGCGTTCCGTGCAAGACCGACCCGGTCACGATCGACGCTATGCCCTGGATTGCTCCAAAATCCAAAGGGAACTAGGTTGGCGGCCAGTGGTGAGTTTCGAGGACGGAATTCGCCGAACGATTGAGTGGTACCAGACCAACAACGAGTGGCTCGAGCACGCACGAACTGGCGAATATCGGAATTACTATGAGAGGCACTACACGCGACGGGAAGAGACATTCAGCCAGTAAGCAGGGAGCGAACCAATGGCAGCCAGCCTGCCATGCGATGTTTCCTGACTCTGTATAAAAGAAATGTAAAGCTGTGGCAAACGCAACGGAGTCAAATGCATTGGATGACAAGCGGAACAATGTTTTAAAGCGCTGGCTGTTGTTTAGCTTTTGGATTATGGTCAGTTCGCTGCTCTTCGCCAAACCTCTGATTGCTCTCGTTCGCTTATCGCTCAACAATGAAAATGCCTCCCACATCATCCTGATTCCCTTCCTCACGGCTGGCCTGCTATTCATCGAACGCCGCACTGTTTTCAACAATCTTTCCTTCAAAGCGGGCGGCGCCATTTTCCTTTTCTTGGCTGTCATCATCGCCATCACTGTGCGCTTGGCCGGAGACATAGTGACTCCCGATCTCCGGCTGACAGGCAGTGTCCTGGCGGTCATTTTGCTTTGGACAGCGGGATTTGCTTTTTCCTTCGGGATGGCTGCCGTAAAATCGGCCTACTTCTCTTTTCTTTTTCTGTTTCTCACTGTGCCTGTGCCAAATTTCCTACTGGAACGCATCATCTCCTTGTTGCAGACTGGTTCCGCAGAAATCACCGAAGTTCTCTTTAACTTGACCGGAGTTCCCGTTCTGAGAGAGGGGCTGGTCTTCCACTTGGCGCGCGTTAACATCGAAGTTGCAAGAGAATGCAGCGGAATCCGCTCCACCATAGCACTTTTCATTCTGGCGCTACCGGCTGTACATTACGGCTTGCACTCTATCTGGAAGAAGTTGTTCTTCTTGACGTGCGCATTCTTCATGATGATTCTGAAAAACGGGGTTCGGATCGTTACCCTGACTCTGTTAGCGATGTACGTAGATCCGAGCTTTCTGTTTGGGACACTTCACCGTGATGGTGGAATTGTTTTCTTCATGCTGGGCTTACTCTTGTTGCTGCCGGTTTTCTTACTGCTGCAGCGCGGAGAATCACCGGCCTTAGCGGGAAAGAAGGAATTGGCCGCATCTTCTGAACCAAGAAACTGACGCTGTGGAGTTGTCGCCAGTGGCTATTATTATTATAGGAGTTTCGAACTGCATCACTGAAACAAGTCCTGAGCCCAACCGCAGGGGGTTAGCGGCCCATGTAGTGGTGATAATACTCCCCGTAAGCGGCCCCCTGTTCGGCTCCGTTCAGTACCACTCCCAATAGGTTTTTCTCTCGGAACTCGGCCACGGCCCTTTCCGCTACCTCGAAATCCGTAACCGCCGCCCTTACGACGAACAGCACCCCGTCGCACAAGTCCGCCAACACGATCGGATCATGCACTGGCGTAGCCGGCGGAGAATCCAGGATCACAAAGTCAAACATTGGTGTGACGACGTCCAACAGGTGTCTCATCCTATCGCTGGGTAGAAGTTCACTTGGATTTGATACGTCGTTGCCTCCCGGAATGAAGCACAGGTTCTTATCCGGGCCGCTTTGAATAATAGCATACTCGTCAACATCCCCGCGGAGATAGTCAGTCAAGCCGGGCGTGGAAGGCGCCCCGAGGGCTACGTGAAGTCGGGACGCTCGGAGGTCAGCGTCAATCAGAAGAACGCGACGGTCAGGCTGGCGGATAATAGACTGTGCGAGATTTGCAGCGACAAACGTCTTGCCCTCTGCCGGAACACTGCTGGTAATAACGATGCGCTTTAACACGCGCGTACCAGCAATCTGAGACAGCCGCGATCGGAGAGTTCGAAAAGGCTCGGCCCCGAACTTCTTGCCGTCGGTGCCTCCGAACACGCTCCTGGCGGGATCCAGTGTCCATTTCGGATGGGCGCACCGCTTCAAGAGCTGTTCGAATCGGACGCAAGGCTGCTTAACGGCGTTGCCAGTCCCGTTTTTCGGAGCTGTGCTCACTTCATTCCTTGCTTGGGCAAAGCGGCTAATTCCTTCCGTCACATCGACAAAAGTCTGCGCTGGGCTTGCCGGTGATTGCGACGCCCTTTCCTCCGCAGCCTTCTTTAACGCATCATGTATCCGACTCATCTTTTACCTTTCTTCCATTCACTCAACCGGTAACGGTCAAACACGCGTCCCGACTGCGCCCAAGCTTGGTTGCTTCTTCGGCGCCTCGCTCTTTCCTCGAGACAGCGCTTCCAGAACCGGCACCAACGCAAGCACGGGAAGTTTGAGCGCGAGTTCGACATCGCGTTCAGTATGCATCGATTTGTCACCGATGGCGATCAAGTAGAGAAACGCTAGCCCGAGAGCGAGCCCGCCACTCAAACCTCCGCCAGCAAAATAGACTTTCTTCGGAAACGAGGGTCGATCCGGTAGGCTCGGTGGATCGTACACCCGGAACTGCTCGCTCTGCTGCTGGCTCTCGAGATCGCCGGCTATGCCTGCGTTCTGCCGCTTCTTCAGGAGATCATTGTAGAAGTCCTGCGCCGTCTGATAGCTGCGGGTCAATTCTTTCAACTGCTGCTCGACCATGGGACTAGCCTGAACGCGGCCTTGTAACTGGCGAATTCCATCTTGGATTTGACCTTGTCGCTCGGTCAAATCTGCGATGTTCATATCGTCCTGCCGTAGTTTGGCTCGGAGTTGCTGAATCTGTGGAGGTTCCGCCGCTGAAGCCTGCCTCGAACCATTCGCAGATGGATTATTCTTCGGTCCTCCTGCCATCCGTTTTTTCAGTTCTTCAATCTGGCCTCTCAGCTTGACGACATCTGGATGCTCGGAAGTGTAGCGCGCCTGCAAACTGGTAAGCTGCTCTTGCAAAGCGCCCAACTGCTGTTCCGTGGTCTCCGGGTTTTGCCCGGTCTGTGATGCCTTCCAGGTCGCTTCTTGCTGGCCAATCAGGGATTCATTAAACGCTTTATCTTGGTGCGCGCGACTCAACGCCTGAGTATTGGCCTCTAGCTGGGCGTTCATCCCCGTCAAAATACTTAGGTTGCTTTGCTCTTGTTCCGGCAAAGACCCCAGATATTGTTGCTTGAACTGGGCCAGTTTCGCATCTTGGTCAACTAAGTTCTTCTTCGCCTCCTCGAGTTGTTTGCTTAGAAAGCTCGTGGTTTCATTGGCGTGTTGCTTGCGCTCGCGCGCGTTCTGCTCCAGGAACATCGAGGTGATTTCGATACATATTTGTTGAGCAATTTGCGGGTTATCGAAGGTCACGCTTACGTAGAAACCCGGTAGCTGCCGGCTCTGCGTTCCAGGCGTCGGCTCCAGTGGCTTGATTTCCACCGCGATCCGCAACCGTTCGACAAGATCTTCTATGTGAACCCGGCTTCGGACCTCAGCGTACAGGCCGAACTTCTCAATGATGGGCTGCAGGCGTGTGCGGCTGAGGATCTGCTCTTTCATGGACGCCAGACGGTGATTCAGATCTTCGGTCACGACCGGCTTCACGTAGTCTGGGCCAACCGTAGGCTGCTCAACCAGCACCATGGTCTGCGATGTATATCGCTTGGGAAGGACAAAGGTGGCAGCCAGGCCCAGTCCGCCTAGAAAGAGCGTGGAAAGCGGGAGAATCCAGCAGTAGCGACGCAAGGTGCGTTTCGCCTCTGCCAAGCCAATTTCGCCATTCCGGACCATGATGATAACCTCTTCCTAAGTTTTGCCTATATCCCCACAGCGGCTTTGTCCCCGGATCTAACAATCCTGAAGATCTCCCACTGCAATACTCGAGGCTCGTGCACCAAGACTTGGAAAGCACGGGTTATGCCAGCTAGCGCAGCCCTTCGCTCCGCCTATGTCTTAATTAAGTTGCTTTCTATCATACACTTAGGGAAGGCATAATACGCAATCTCCCGTAGGGGCTAGTTTGTCTCTTCCTTCGAGCCCATGAAGTGGAACTATTGTACCCAAATTATCCGCATAATTCTCCTTTACCGAGGCGCATCGCCCAAGAAATTGGCTCTGTGCCTGGGCGGGCTTATTTAGATACCTCCGGTACAGAAATGAAAAGCCTTTGTAATGATCGAGTTACATAAGCCCGAGACTTCAAACCATGCCCTCCTTCTCAGGGCTTAAAATTGCACCGGTAATGGCAGAGAGAGGTGTTATCAGTGCATTCTTGTAAATCAACGCCTATCACACGCAAGTCCAGTTTGGTATGGTCTTATGGGTTTTTCCTGCTCCTGGCCGCCCTAGTGGCTGGCTGCTCGCTTGATCCCAATGTGCGCAAACTGAAGTTCCTGCGGCAGGGCGACCTCTATTTCGAGAAAGGGAAGTACGCCGAGGCCAACATCTCTTACAGCCGTGCCTTGCAGATCGACGCGCGCTTCGTCGAGGCGCACTACAAACGCGCCCAGTGCCTCCTCAGGCAGAGCAGTTGGGCGGCGGCCTTCCAGGAGCTCTCGCGCACAATTGATCTCCAGCCGCAAAACTGGCCCGCCCATCTAGACCTGGGTCAACTCTTGCTCGTTGGTGGTAAACCTCAGGAAGCCAAAGATCGCGCTATTCTCATCCTTCAGGGAAACCCAAAACACGCGGACGCACAAATACTCTTGTCCGACGCGGATGCCGCATTGGGAAATCTGGAGGACGCACTCGAGGAAGCAAGAACAGCCACAGAAATGGCCCCGGATCGTTCCGCAAGTCTTATTAATTTGGGTCTGATCCAGGCGAGAACCAGCGCCTTTGACGACGCAGAGGCCAGTCTCAAGAAAGCACAATCCCTCGATCCTGGATCGATCACTCCGCTGTTAGCTTTAGCGAATCTCTACGAGCGGCAGAGACGGTGGGCCGAGGCAGAGAAAGAATTTCAGGCGGCGACTAGCCTCACGCCCAAGTCCACCGTGCCACGCATGGGGCTCGCGGGTCTCTATCTCGCTCAAGGGCAAGACTCGCTTGCGGAAAAGGTTCTGACGGACGCCAAACAACAATTGAGTGACGATCCAGCGGCGTACCGAATGCTCGGTGATTATTATCTGAGGCATGGAGAAAATGCCAAAGCCCTCGCGGAATTCGGCGCCCTCTCTGCGGCACATCAGAATGATCTGACCGTAAGAAAGACTTACATTCAGCTCCTGGTCTCGAATAGCAGGATCGACGAAGCCAACCCGCTTAATGACGCGATTTTAAAGAAAACACCGCAGGATGCGGAGGCGCTGATCCTGAAAGGGCAGATACAGCTCCAGCAGAAGAAAGTGGATGAGAGCATTCCATCGTTAGAACAAGCTCTCAAGTACGCCCCCGAAGATGCCATGGGGCATTACCAACTCGGCTCCGCATTCCAGCAGAAGGGCAACACTCAGCAGGCTAAAAGCGAGTGGCGCGAAGCGGTACGATTGCGTCCCAACTTTTCTGAGGCGTGGAAGGCACTCGGCGTCAATGCTTTGCAACACGGAGACTGGAGAGAGCTCGAGCCCATCGCTGATCAACTCAAGACAATCGCGCCGCGCGCCGCAGAGGGCTATCTGTATCATGCAACAGCTAGAATGAATCAAGGCGATGCTTCGGCCGCGGAAGCGGATTTGAATCAACTGCTCCTGATCGCGCCAAACAGTGCGCTTGGATACGTCAAGCTAGGTCAGCTGCGTGTGGCACAAAAGCGCCTGGACGAGGCGGAAAAGATGTACCGCCAAGGTCTTGCTCGAGATCCCCATTCTCTAGCGGCTCTCGAGGGACTGGTGGACCTGGATCTCCTCAACAAGAAGCCTGCCCAGGCGTTGCGGCTGATTCAAGAGCAACTCGACTCCAATTCCCAAAATGCGGCTCTCTACTTATTGCAGGGAAAAGCACTGCTTCAAAACAAGCAGCCGGAAGAAGCCGAACACTCTATGGAACGGACCGTGGAAATGGACGGACAAAACGTCAGTGCGCTTGTCCTGCTCGCAGAAATAGAATCATCGCTTGGAAAGTTTGATCGGTCGATTGCAAACTATCAACGAGCCATAGGAGTTGCGCCCAATGATGTCCGGCTCTATGTCGCTTTGGGCACGCTCCATGAAAGCCAGGGCGATTGGCAGCAAGCCCAGACCCTCTACCAGAAGGCGTTGGCGATCCAACCGGAAGACGCGCTCGCAGCGAACAACTTGGCCTACATCATGATCGAGCACCAGGAAAGCGTGAATGTGGCTCTTACACTTGCTCAGACCGCTCGGCGCGGCCTGCCAAACCTGCCGAATTCCGCAGATACGCTTGGCTGGGCGTATTACCATAACGGAGCGTACTCGGTTGCGGTGCCCTTCTTCGAAGATGCCGTCAAGAAAGCCCCAGGGAACTTGACTTATCACTATCACCTCGGTTTGACTTATCAAAGACTCGACGACTTGGGCAGAGCTCGCACAGAGTTCGAGAAAACGATTAGCCTCGACCCGAAATCGCCACTTGCCAACGAAGCGCGCCGGGCACTGAGCCAAACCGCGGGCTCATAGGCGTATTTCTCAGTGCGTGCGAGGAGAATCTCTGATTTAATCGAGGAGAGGCATGAAAATGATGGCCGAAGTGTCCGCAACGCAGAGAAGCGATGAAGAAATTGTCTCCCTCGGTACACGAAACGGAATTGAGTTGGCAATTCTCAAACGAACCGAGAAATCAATGGGCAAAATTATTGCCAAGTTGGACTCGACTGACCTCATTGACGGTGTCAGAATCGAGCCGCTCCAGATCTATCCCGATGACCGTGGTTTTTTCACCGAAATTGCGCGGCTTGGCCGAGGGCTCGCCAGCGATATGGTGCCGGACAGCACACGAAAGATTCAGATTTCCCTGACTCTCACTTATCCCAATACGATTAAGGCGATCCACTACCATGCGGAGCAAACCGATATGTGGGCTCCCGTTACCGGGATGGTTCAAGTTTTTCTCTACGACTTGCGGCGTCATTCGAAGACGTTTGGCTTAATCAACACGATTTATGCCGGACGATTCCTTCCCTGGGAAATTCTAATCCCGCCCGGCGTCGGCCATGGATACAAAGCCTTAGGAGTTGAACCGATTCAACTTCTTTATATGACCGACCGCCACTACAACCCAGCGGATGAACTCCGACTGCCTTACAACGACCCCAACATTGCCTACGACTGGGAAACGCAGCACAAATAAGCCCAATGCGTGTCTTGATCATCGGTGCGCGGGGCATGCTCGGTACCGACCTGCTGAAGGAATGGGAGACTGACGAGCTCATCCCTGCCAGTTCGCGAGATGCCGACATCCGGGTGCCCGAACAAGTGCATAGTTTACTTGCTCGCACGCGGCCTGACTGGACCGTGCTGACGGCAGCGTATACCGACGTCGATGGGAGCGAGGGCAATCCGGAAAACGCCTTCGCGGTGAATGCCAGTGGTACGGAGAATGTGGCTCGTGCCGTGAAAGAGGTTGGCTCCCGCTTATTTTTCGTGAGTACGGACTATCTTTTCGACGGAACTTCCGCTCGGCCATACGAGCCCGGTGATCCGATCGCACCGCTCAACGTATATGGGCAATCCAAGGCGGCAGGTGAAAAAGCGATCCGCGAACACCATTCACAGTGGTGCATCGCACGCACTTCCTGGCTTTTTGGCGCCGCTCGTGCTTGTTTTCCAGAAAAAATTCTTCGTGCCTCCGAGACACGTTCAGAACTCACAGTTGTCGCCGATCAGCTGGGATCTCCCACCTTCACACGCGACCTGGCGAGGATGATTCGCGATCTTGTCCGCATGGACGCGCGAGGAACCTTGCATGTAACGAATGAAGGCTCCTGCTCCTGGTTTGAATTCGCGCAGGAAACTCTGCGCCAGGCAGGCCGCGATTCCGTTCGCGTATCGCCGATCACTACTGCGGAGGCGCGCCGTCCTGCAAGACGCCCACCTTACTCGGTCCTCTCGCCTGCGAGCCTGAACACCCTCGGCCTGAGAATGAGGCCCTGGCGTGACGGCTTGCGTGCCTACCTAAGAGAATTGCGGGAGATGGGCAATCTCGGGTGAGCTATGTCTGAGCAACCCCACGGAACAGCGCAATTGAGCTATTGGTTTCCTGCCATTCTTGCCGCCCTCCTGATTTCGGTCTTGTCAACACAATCCTTTGCCGCTGAGCGGACCGTCGGCGTCATCTTCCCAGTCTTACACTGGCTCTTCCCGCGAGCCACACGCGGAATGCTGCGTCTCATCCACTTCGGCATCCGCAAGACGGCCCACGTGACGGAGTTTGGGATCTTCAGTATTACCGTGTTTCGCGGGATCCGTGCAGGAAGGTCTGGTTGGAAATTCAACTGGGCTTTTACGACCCTGGTGATCGCGGTCTTGTATGCGGCGCTCGACGAATGGCATCAGTCATTCGTTCCGCTACGGGAAGCGACACGGCGCGATGCAGCGATTGACGCCTTTGGCGCATTGCTGGCGCAATGTTTTGTCTGGGGCTATGCGACCCGCAGGTGGCCCTTCTCGGCCTTTTTTCGAGGGAAAGCTGATTCAGCAAAGAAGCAGGAGGAAATCACTCGCTAGGTTGTTCTGCGCGCGGCTATGGGATGTTAGCAGACACTTCGTTGGAATGAACGCTCTCGTTACCGCTGGCGTCCACCGCCGTCGTCACGTAGTAATAGACCGTACCACCGAGCACGGTCGTATCGGTATAAGCCAGGCTGCCCACCACCAACGAAGAATTCACCTTGGCGTATTGAGTGCCACTCACGGTGCTGCGATACACGTTGTATCCAGCCACTGTCGAAGTGCTGGCGATCCAAGACAGCGCTACGGAATGCGCTGACTGCACCGTCGCGGTGAAATTCACACCGGGAACATTTCCGGCGTTTATCGTCACATTCAAGCTGGCAGGAGAAAAGATATATCCGGTATTGCTGGGAGTTACGGTATATGTCCCGTTTGTCAAAGCAGAAAAGCTGTAGCTGCCTGACGCGTTCGTAAGCGTCGTCGCCCCGGCGGCCCCGCTCAAGATTACGGTGGCTCCACTACCACCCGCAGCCGGACTGATCGTCCCGGAGATGGAATACGTGGCGCTTTGCGGAGTGTCCGTGAAATTTATTGCGGTGACGTTGGCGCCGCTGACGGTTGCAGATTGGCTGGTCGGACTAAACGTGTAACCGGTGTGGCTGGGAATAATCGCGTAAGTCCCGTTTGCCAATCCAGTGAAGGTGTAAGAGCCGGAGCTGTCCGCCGTTGTCGCAGCGCTAGCCGCTCCACTGAGCGTGAGAGTCGCACCATTTCCGCCCACAGCCGGACTGATCGTCCCGGAGATGTCGTACGTTTGCAGGAGCGGCGGGGTGGGTGAATTTCCGCTGACGGCACCGGAACAACCCCAAGACCAAGCCACCGAGGCGAGCATTCCCGTCAACAAGAGCGCTGGCCGCATGCGAAGACCTGGTCTCCGAGGAAAACTACGCTGGCCCAATCGCTGATCAGGCGATCCAAGTCTCATGCTCCAGGCAGCTCCCGAGTCTACCCGTAGCATACCCGTGCGTGGGGCTTGAAAATACCGTCTGGGAGGCCAATTTAAGTACAGGTAATGTCCCTGTACGGGATGTCCCCTTCGTTGGTCGTCTTCACCTGCAGGTGTAGCGGGCAGGGAGCCTCCTCGTGTCTTTAACGTGGTCAACGGAAATTGGGCTTCTCCAGGCTCGGCGCCTGTGATCCTGGGCTAGAAGCTGCACAACCCAATTTCCGCCCAACAAAATCAATAACTTAAACTTAGCCCAAACTTAGCCAGGTTGAGCAATACACTCTAGGATTCTGCGGCCTCCCCCACAGAGAAATACGTGCAATCCGGGTGGTGAAAGACGACTGCGCTGACGCTCGCTTCCGGATCCATCATAAAACCTTCCGTCAGCTGAACGCCAATTTCTTCAGGTCTCAGCAGTTTCCAGATCCCCGCTTGATCCTCAAGATTGGGACACGCCGGATAACCAAAGCTGTAGCGTTTCCCGCGATAGCGTGAAGTAAAGCGCTGCGCCATGGTCCTCTCCGGCGGATCAGGGAATCCCCAGTCTTCGCGAATCCTCCGGTGCAGCCACTCCGCGCACGCTTCGGCCGTCTCAATCGCGAGCGCTTGCAAGCCATGCGATTTGAAATAGTACCCTTCATTCTTCGCTTTTTCCGAGCGCTCGCGCACGCCTTCTCCCGCCGTCACAACGAACATCGCCAGGTGATCGCGCCGGCCATTCTGCTGCGGCAAGACATAATCGCTCAAGCACAGATAATCGCCCTGCCGCTGCCTGGCAAACCGGAACGTGTGTAGCGGCTCCTGCGTTCCATCCACAAACAGGTGAAGTAACTCTCCCTCCGCCTCGGTTTCGAAGAATTGCCAAACCGCCCGGATCTTCATGAATTCCGCCGCCTCTTTTTTTACCTCCTCCATGTTTTCGAAGAGTTCGACGGCTTTCGAATCTCGTTCCGCGAGGCGCTTTTCAAAATCGCCGCGGAAACCCATATGTCGTCCATAGAGCATGAAGGGATTGATGTAACTCCAGATGTCGCGCAGATCGGGGACCAGCCGGACTTTACGTTCGACCGTCGCCACGCGGGGAATCGGTAGGTCGGTTCGAACGCGCGGCGAGCGAGTCACTTTTGGAATTTCTGCCGCACTTATCGTCGTGCTCACGGCGTACCCGTTCCCCGATGCCGTGTGCTCACGCACAACGTTTTCCCGCGTCGTCGGATTCATCAACTCATTCATCAAACGCAGGCCAGTCATGGCATCTTTCGCGTAGCACACTGCCTTACCGTAGCTGGGTGCAATCTTCGTTTGCGTGAATTTCGCGGAGAGTGCCGCTCCCCCCACAAGCAACGGTACTTGGATCCCGGCATCCTTCAGATCGCTTGCCGTTATCACCATCTGCAGTGCGCTTTTCACCAATAGCCCGGACAATCCAATCGCGTCTGGCTTGTGCTCTTGATACGCCTTGATTAGCTCTTCGGGCGGCACCTTAATCCCAAGGTTCACCACGTCATAGCCGTTGTTCTTCAAAATGATTTCGACGAGGTTTTTCCCGATGTCGTGGACATCACCCTTAACAGTTGCCAGCACCACCTTGCCGCGTTTGGCAGTGTCGGCTTTTTCCATGAACTGCTCGAGGTGGCTGACGGCCGCCTTCATCGCTTCGGCCGACTGTAATACTTCGGCGACAATCAATTCATTGGCGTTAAATAGCCGGCCGACTTCCGCCATCCCCGTCATCAGCGGCCCATTCACAATGTCTAACGGCGGGGCCCCTTCGGACCGCTTCTTTTCAAGGTCGTCGATCAGCCCATCGCGCGTGCCCTCAATGATGTAATTTGCCAGGCGCTCGTCCAGTGGGAGGCCCGCCGCACGCGCCTTCTCTTTCTTTTTTGCAGTGCGAAAATGTTCTGTAATTGCCGCGATATGAAATTGATTGACCGCCGCGCGCTGTTCCTTGTTCTGTTCGCGCCAGTCCGCCGGAACAGTTCCGAGCAGGGCGGCTTTCGAATGAGCTGCAAGCCCGGCTTTCGGCGGGTGTGAAAACAGCAGATTCTCGGCGAGCTCTCTCTCCTGAGTAGGGATCGAAGCGAACCGCTCGAGTTTCTCCGCATTCACTATGGCCAGATCCAACCCGGCCTTCGTGCAGTAATAGAGGAAAACCGAGTTCACTACCTCCCTCGCGCCTACCGGCAATCCGAACGAAACGTTTGAGATTCCCAGAATCGTGCGCACATTCGGCAAGGCCTGTTTGATCAGCCGGATACCTTCGATGGTCTCCACCGCTCCGCCAATATAGTTTTTATCGCCTGTCGCGCAGGGAAATACCAATGGATCGAATATGATGTCTTCCGGCTCGAGGCCATATTTTTCCGTCAGCAACTTGTAAGAACGCTGCGCAATCGCCAGTTTTCGTTCGCGCGTGAACGCCTGTGCTTGCAGCGGATCTTCATCAATGCACCCGGCCACCACGGCCGCGCCGAATCTGCGTGCAATCGGTACAACGCGTTCAAATTTCTCTTCGCGGTCTTCCAGGTTGATGGAGTTGATGATCGCCTTGCCCTGGCAATAGGTCAGCGCAAATTCGATCGCCGTGGGATCAGTGGTATCGATCATCACCGGTGTCTTCACCTTGCGAATCAGCTTTTCGTAAAACGGCGGTATGTCTTTTTTCTCGTCGCGCTCCGTGCTTTGCAGGCATACGTCCACGATATGCGCGCCGCCGCGCACCTGCCGTCGCGCAATCTCGCTTGCCTCTTCCCACTTTTCTTCCGCGACCAGGTTCTTGAACAGTCGCGAGCCGATGACGTTTGTCCTTTCGCCTACCAGCAACGGCCGCGTGCTTTCCTCGGCTTCGATAGTTTCGATTCCGGAGTACACTGCACGGTGGGCTTCGGCGGGGCGCTGCCGGGGTTTTTTCCCCTCCACCATCTGGGCGAGCGCGCGGATATGCTTTTCCGTTGTTCCGCAGCATCCGCCCACGATATTCAGCCAACCATGATCCACGAATTTCTCAAGTTGAGCAGCTAGGGACGTCGGCGTCTCCAAATACTTGCCTTCTTCATCCGGCAAGCCCGCATTTGGGTAGCACGAGACAAACTCTAGGGTCAGTTGGCTCAGCGTTCGAATGTGGTCTGTCATGAACTCCGGCCCAGTCGCGCAATTCATTCCGAATGCCAGTGGATGCGCATGGCGCAGCGAAGCCCACATCGCCTCCACCGTCTGGCCCGCCAGCATTGTGCCCATCGGCTCGATGGTCACCGAAATGATGAACGCCACCTCGGCGCCAATCGTCTCCGAGAGCTGCCGAATAGCCAGGGTCGCCGCTTTGATGTTCCGAGTGTCCTGGCAGGTTTCCACAAGCAACACGTCGACTCCGCCTTCGACCAATCCCTTGGCTTGGACATAATAAGCCTCACGCAATTGCTCAAACGTGACGCCGCCGGTAACCGTAATCGCTTTCGTTGTCGGACCCATGGACCCTGCGACATACCGTGGCCTTTGCGGCGTGCCGAGCTCATCAGCCGCCTGCCGCGCCAATTCTGCCGCTCTTTTGTTCAGTTCGTGCGCGTCGGCGGCCAGGCCATACTCCCCCAGCACGAGCGGCGCTCCGCCGAAAGTATCTGTCTCGATGAGGTCCGCTCCCGCCTCAAGATATTTCCGGTGAATGTCCAGCACCACGTCCGGCCTCGTTCGAACCAGATTTTCATTGCAGCCTTCTAGCGCGGCGCCACCGAAATCCGTCGCCGTCAGGTTCCGCTGCTGCAACATTGTCCCCATCGCGCCGTCGAGCACGAGGATCCTCTGCGCAAGCAGCTCACGCAAGGCTTTGGCCGATTCGTTCAGGTTGCGCATCTGCTGGAAGGTGCTGCTCCTTACCGGTTCGCCGCACGAAATGGTGCAAGTACCGAAGAAATCTAGCGTTTCCGGACACCTCTATTTTACCCAGGTTTTGCGGTGGATACCTATCTCAGGCATTGAAGTGGTGCTTTTTTCGCGCGAATGGCAAATCGGCGGCACTGAAATGTCCAATTCCCTGTCACCGGAAACAACGCATGAAGCCAACGCCTGAAATTCTGCATATCGCCGGGGCGCGCCCGAAGCTCCCAAGAATCGCCCCGCTCATGCATGAGATGCAGCGGCATCCGGATATCGAGAGTCAGCTTCTGGGAGCAATCGATGCCGTTGCCGCTGAAATGCCCGTCACCTTTCCGGTGCATCCACGCGCCCGACGGCGTTTGACGCAAAGTGGTATCCAACATCACCCCAGCTGCGGCTCATTCCGCCAGTCGGGTCCCAGGATTTTCTTTGCCTCCTGAGCCAAGCAAAGCTGGTCCTCACCGATTCTGGTGGCCTCCAGGAAGAAACCACAGCTCTTGGTGTCCCCTGCCTCACGCTGCGAGAGAACACGGAGCGGACCGCCATTTTCCAAGGCACAAATCTGCTGGTGGGTACTGCTCCGGGCAAGATAGTCGCCGCCCGTGATACGCTAGCGGGCTAGGGCAAAGTCGGCCGCATTCCTCCTCTCGGGGATGGCCATACTGCCAAGCGTATAGTCGATATCCTATTGAAGGAAGTGCCCCGGGGACATGCATCGTAGCGGTCAGTAACAATTCGAGGACAGGTAGGCCAAAGGGACTTGCCCCTTTGGCCAGTTTTCAATACCCTGGCAAACAGTGACTACCAAACGTGCTTCTTCTAAACTTGCCGTTTGCATCCTCTCGCCCCACCCGTTGGTGCTGAGCGAGTTCGAACGCATTCTGGCGAAAGCGCCATTCAAGGTATTCTCCAAGCAGCTTGAATCCACGCTCGCGCCCGACCTGCGAACTGTGGAGCCGCCCCGCGCCCAGGTCTACGTCATCGACGCCCACGCCGCCAAACCCGCTACCGGTGCGCTACTGGCCAATCTTATGGAACGCTATCCCGAAGCCCGCCTCATCGTCGTCGGGGAGCAGCACAATGAAGCGAACTGTTTTTCTCTTTTGCGCCTTGGAGTGAAAGGGCTTTTGACCTACGTGGAAGCCCGCGAGCAATTGATTCGCGCGCTCCCGCTCGTTGCCAGCGGAGGATTCTGGGTTCCGCGGCAACTTCTCTCCGGATTCGTAGATTCCATTCTTACCGGCCAGGGCCGCCGGCTGAAGACCGATTCCGTCACGAATCTCAGCCGCCGCGAACAGGAAGTCCTCGATTCGCTGCTGGAAAATCTCTCCAACAAAGAGATCGCCAGCAAGCTGAACATCGCGGAACGGACCGTGAAATTTCATGTTTCGAACTTACTGAATAAATTCGGCGTCCGCCGGCGCGCCGACTTGATTCTTCTTACCTTCCAGCGCCGCTTGTCGCAGGCTTAGCTCTTGGGGAGTCCCCCGGTTGCGGCTCTGCTGAATCCACCGCGGTGATGTATCCTCTAATCCTGAACACCATTCGGCCTTAGGCGCATCCTAGTCGAGGAGAACGAACCCGTGAATATTCTGGTCACTGGAGCGGCAGGCTACATCGGCAGCATCTGTTCGGAGTTCCTGCTGGCCCGCGGAATGCGCGTCATTGCCCTCGACAATCTCCTCGAGGGCCACCGCCCTGCCATCCCCTCTGGGGCTGTCTTTTGTCAAGTAGATCTCGGGAATCGCGCGCAGCTAGAAAGCGTCTTCGCCCAGCACAAAATTGATGCCGTGATGCATTTCGCCGCCGAAGCCCTGGTCGCCAAGTCCGTCCGTGAGCCAAGTATTTTCTATGCCACCAACGTGGCTTGCGGGGTGAATCTGCTGGATGCTGTCACCCGTCACGGTGTCAAGAAATTTATTTTCTCGTCCACTGCGGCCACCTATGGCGAGCCCGAGATGGTTCCCATTCCCGAGGACCATCGCAAGGCGCCCATCAATCCTTACGGAAAGTCCAAGCTCGTGTTCGAGCAAATTCTCGCGGACTACAAAACCTACACCCAGCTTAACTACGTGGCCCTGCGATATTTCAATGCCGCAGGTGCCTCAAAGGAACTTGGCGAACATCATCGCGTGGAAACTCACCTCATCCCGCGCATACTCGACGCTGCCTGCGGCCTTCTTCCGCAGGTCGATATTTTTGGCACGGACTATCCCACGCCTGATGGAACCTGCGTACGCGATTACATCCATGTGCTCGACAT
>WNGH01001496.1_pt1 | contig 21815 bp, 17 predicted proteins | sample 5400631 | NCBI WGS metagenome assembly WNGH01 (sample SAMN13153373, study PRJNA577476) | soil metagenome | isolation source: 115 cm soil or saprolite under Garry oak tree replicate 1 | place: USA:California | collected 2016-06-15
GCGCCGGTATCGAGCAGCTCGTACTCGAACTCTTCCCGCGATCGTCCCCGGTTCGTGTCGATCAGGTCCCGGTAGGGATACTCCCGCTGCGGGTACTTGTAGAGGTACTTCATGTACGAGTGCGTGGGCGTGCTGTCGATGTAGAAGTAGTACTCCTTGACGTCCTCGCCATGGTTCGCCTCACTGTTGGTGAGTCCGAACAGGCGCTCCTTCAGGATGGGGTCCCGCTCGTTCCACAAAGCGAGCGCGAAGCACAGCCGTTGCTTGTCATCAGAGAGGCCCCCAAGCCCGTCCTCGCCCCACCGGTAGGCTCGTGAGCGAGCCTGGTCATGGTTGAAATAGTCCCAGGCGTTGCCGTCATCGCTGTAGTCCTCGCGGACCGTCCCCCACTGCCGCTCGCTGAGGTAGGGGCCCCATTTCTTCCACGGGATCTGCGCCTCGCGCGCCTCGTTCAACCGTTTTTGCTCAGTGACATCCACCAAGGGGACCATTGCTTGCCTCCTCACCCACCTGACCAATTGAACAAGTCTTCCTTAGCTACGACTCCCCACGCATGATGCGAAAAGCCGCCTCAGTTTTGATCGAGAACTCCTGAAAGGACTGGCGATCGCGAGAGACGTCGGGCGGCAATTCGTCCAGGCGCGAGATGATGACGGCGCCACGGGCGCGCACGACCCGTTCGGCCACCCACGGGAAGAGGCTGACCGGGTCGTCGGCCGGTATCCGGGCAATCCCCGGGCGGAACCATTGATGAGTGAGACGTTCGCTCTTGCTGAGTGAAGTCTGCTCCGAAACCAGCACGGCCATCGCGGGAGGAATCTCAGCACGGCCGACATGCGGTCGCCATTGGACGAAGGTCGTACCCTGCACCCCTCATCCCTGCGGGAGTCTCGCCGCCGCCACATCCCGCGGGCGGCCACTGCATGCGACGGCCTGCCAAGACTGGCCGCAGGCCGTTCTGGATGCGGAACGACTCGGATCCTATTGAACTGGCTGGCCTGACGACCTCTCGAAGCCACTGCTCGAAGCCACTGCCGAGAATGGCGTCAGTCCTGCGTACAGCACTTTGACGACGACGATACGCGACCACCCTTCCGTCGCACCCAGCGCACCGGCTGGAACGGGGCAGTAGGGGAGATGAGCATGAGCCGCGAGGTCGCCGGTCTCGACCTCGTCCCCGCCTATCGGCATGATGACCATCTCTTCGTCGAACTGAAGGTCAACGTCGCTAGCAGCAATGTCGGACCCGTCGCAGCCCGCTCTGGCAGTTCATTCCGGAAACACCTCGAAGGGCTTGCAACCGCACTGGAGACAGCGACACAGGACCGTGAAGAGCCTCGTGCCACTTCGCACTTGGATTTTTCTTCGAGTCCCACGACGCCGCCGGCTGAAGATGACGTCTCTCGGCCGTAAGTTCTCGTTGAAATTGGTGCCCCCGGGGTGACTCGAACACCCGGCACGCAGTTTAGGAAACTGCTGCTCTATCCACCTGAGCTACGGGGGCGTTGGACCCGGCACGCGTCGCGCTCATTCTAGCGCGGCTCGGGCGGTGGCGGGCGACGTCGTGCGATCGGCGGTGGACGTCGATGCGCAAGGCTGACCGACGATCGAGAGAACGCCGGGGCAGGGCTCAGGCTGTCGACCAGGCGCGATGGCGAGGACGAGCTTCACGCCCAGCCCCGGGCGCATCACGAGGAGGCCGCGACTGCGTCGGCGGAACGGGCCACGACGTCCACCACAGCCGGGGAGAGCTCCATCTGCTCAGCCAGAGCGCACAGCTCGCCATCAATGAAGCCGCGGATACCCGGGAAGGCGAGATGGTGCGTCGCCTCGAGGAGCCTGGCCACCCCACCCGGTGCGGAGAAGGCGGTGCGATCGATCGGCGGGCCGGGCTACCGCGTGAGCCGAACCCCTCCACAGTCCGCGTGACCGAATCCCGGGCGCGGCTTGAAGAACGCCGCGAGGTCCTGAGGGCCATGGACGATCGTCTTGCAGTGGGAGCACTGGCGGCCGTCTTGAGCCCATTTCTCGTAACAATCGACACAGATCGTCACTTCGTTCGGATCCTGTCCGCGGAACACGGTCTTTTTGGGGACGCGACGCTCACAGAAGAAACAGGTCGACATGCCGAATCCAAACATAGTCACCCTCCCGGAATACCGCACGGCAAACACGAGGCCAAGCTCGTCGCGATGGCGACTTCTGGCCACGAAGCATTCCGTGCCCGGCGCGTGTGTCGGGGCGGCTGACACTGCTGATCGACATAGGCGCCCATCGGCGTGACGCGACCTTTCTGTGATAGGTTCTCAGCGATTGTGATCGGGGTCTGCTCTCCCGTGAGGCATCACCACTGCCAAGGAGCGTGCCATGACTGACAAGCCCGAGCTCGTGATCGATGGCGACGGCCACGTGATCGAGGTCGACGCGACGTACGAGCGGATCGACCCGAAGTATCGGGAGCGGCGTCCGCGCTACACGCAGGCGGGCCGTGGCTACATCGTCCGACTCGTGGACGGTAAAGTCTGGGGCCCCGAGACGGACATCGGGTTCGTCGGCGTCAACGGCAACCTGCCCCCGCCGAAGGGCAAGGCCATCCACTATCGCCGGATGGGGACCTACAATCCGTGGGCTCGCCTCTCGGACATGGACAAGGATCAGCTCGACGTGGCGGTCATCTATCCCACCGACGAGCTCCCGCTCACCGTCACGCTCGACGGGGGTTTCGCGGCGGCACGGGCACGCGCGTACAACGACTGGCTCTACGACTACTGCGAGGTGTGCCCGCAGCGGCTCAAGGGCGTCGGCCTCGTGGCGCTCCAGGACGTCGAGGGGGCCATCGCGGAGATGCAGCGCGCGGTGAGCCGGCTGAACATGGTCGCCATCCAGATCGGCTGCACGGTACGAGAGGACACGTTGCTGAGCGACGTGCGGCTCACCGACTTCTGGGCCGAGGCCGAGCGGCTGAACGTGCCCATCGCCGTCCACGGCCCCGCACTGCCGTCGCTCTTCCGGAGCTATTTCGACCTCAACCGGCCTGATCACATGCTCGAAGCCTCGCACATGGCGCACACGTTCGCGCAGATGCTCGCGTGCTCCAACATCATCACCGGCGGCGTGCTCGAGCGGTTCCCGCGGCTGAGGATCGCGTTCCTGGAGGCCGGGGCGGGGTGGGTGCCGTACTGGATGCACCGCATGGACGAGTACAACGAGGTCGCCCCCGAGCGATGGGCGCACATCTCGGCGAAGCCGAGCGAGTACGTCAAGAGCGGTCGCGTGTTCTTTTCGTGCGAGCCGGGCGACGAGTTCATCCCGTTCTTCATCGACCACGTCGGCGAGGACGCGATGCTGTTCGCCTCGGACTATCTGCACTTCGACGCGCTGTTCGTCGGTGAGCCGGGCCACGACGGCCAGCCCTATCCAGGGACGGTCGCGACGCTGCTCGGCCGGAAAGACGTTCCCGACTCCGCGAAGCGCAAGATGCTGCTCGACAACAGCCTGAACTTCTACTTGATGGACCAGTCGAAGCTCGGTCGTCGCGGCATGCCGGTGGCGCGGCCCGAGCCGGCGGAAGCGCGCCTCGCTACGATGCCGGGGACGGTGTCCGCGCGCTAGAGGAGCGCCAGGCGCATCGAGGCGGGTGCCCCGGGTGTCCCGGGGCACCCGAGCGGTGGGGAGCATGAGGGCCATGTCGGGGCCCTCCTCTTCATCGAGGCCCCATGTCGGGGCCCTCCGTGTCTACAGTCGGAGCTTCACGCCGGCGCGCTCCTCCTGAAGCGTCGACGCCTTGATCCTGTCCTGGCCGCCCCAGCCTCGATTCATCGCCTCGAGCAGCTCCATCTGACAGAGGTCGAGCAGACGCGTGGGCACGCCGTGCTGGGTCGCGAGGTCGCCAGCGAGCCGGAAGTCCTTGTAGGCGAGCGCCAGGGCGAAGCGCGCGGCGAAGTCGCCGCGGAACAGCGTGGCCGGCATCCGCTTCGTGAAGGTCATGTTCTGGCTCACGATGCATCCCTTGCGGAACGCCTCGACGAGGCGCGGGACCGCGACGCCGGCCTTGGCGCCGAGGGTGAGGCACTCGGCGAGCAGCAGGTCGATGCTCATCGCCAGCGCGTTGTGGACGAGCTTGGTGACCGACCCGGCGCCGAGCTCGCCCACCCACACCACGCTCCGCGAGAACGTGTCGAGCACGGGCCGGACACGTCGCAGGACGGCCTCGTCGCCACCGACGAACAGCGTGAGCAGGCCTTCGAGCGCGCCCTCGCGTCCGCCGTCAAGGGGCGCGTCGAGCAGGTGAGCACCGCGCGCCTTCAGCGCGTCACCGACCTCTCGCACGACGGCCGGAGCGTTCGTGGTGTGGTCGATCACCACGGCATCGGCGGTCACGCCCTCGATCACGCCGCCGGCCCCGAGGGTGACGGCCTTCATCTCCGGCGGGCCGGGAACGCAGGTGCAGATGACATCTGACTGCGCTGCCACCTCTCGCGCCGAGTCTGCCCAGAGCGCGCCTCGTGAGAGCAGGCCCGTCGCCGCCTCTTTCCTGACGTCGTGGATCACGAGCGGAAAGCCGGCCTTCAGCACGAAGCCCGCGAGCGGCTCGCCCATGTTCCCCAGGCCGATGAACCCCACACGCATCGTCATTCCTCCCCGGCGATAAGCGGACGCATTCGATGAGCGGGACGCATTGCTGACCGGAACGCATTATAGTCGGCGGGCACGCGGGGCCGGCCGGTCACGGTCGTCGGTTGACTCCCGACCTCGGCCCGGCTAGTGTTTGCCAGGTTTTCACGAGCACGCTCTCGTCACTCCATCCTGTAGAGCGACGTCACATGAGGAGAACCAGCATGCGAACGATCATCGCGTCAATGGCGGCCCTGCTGTTCACTTTTCCGTTGATGAGCCACGCTCAGGCTCCACGAGCGGCGCTCGAGGAGGCGGCCAGCGCGCTGGGTGCGTCCAACCTCACGTCGCTCGAGTTCGTCGCCACCGGCGCCATGTTCGACACGGGCCAGAGCGCCGTCCCCGGCCAGCGGGGACCCCAGTTCGCTCTCAAGAGCTACGCACGCTCGCTCAACTTTGAGACCGCGTCCGCGCAGACCGACTTCGAGCGGAGTCGCGCCGAAGTCCGGGGCGGCGGGGCCCCTGCGCCGCGCCAGATCCAGGTCGTCAGCGGAGACCTCGCCTGGAACGTGGTCGGCGACGTGATCGCGCCGGCGCCCGTCGCGCTCGCCGAGCGGCAGTTTCAGCTCTGGGCCACGCCTCAAGGGGTCATCAAGGCAGCCATGAAGTACAACGCCACCGTCGACGGGCGAACGGTCTCGTTCACCGTGCCGAGTCGCTTCACGATGAAGGCGACCCTCAACGACGCCAAGCTCGTCGAGAAGGTCGAGGCGATGGTCGCGAATCCCGTGGTCGGTAACCTCCCCGTCGAGATCAGGTACGCGGACTACAAGGACTTCGGTGGTGTGAAATTCCCGATGAAGATCACGGCGTCGGCCGCCGGCGTTCCCGCGCTCGAGCTGGCCGTCACCGATGTCCGGCCCAACGCGCGCGTCGACATCCAGGTTCCGGAGGCAGTGCGGCAGTCGACGCAGCCGTACGCGCGCGTGACGCCGCAAAAGGTGGCCGACGGCGTCTGGTACCTGACTGGCGGCACGCACCACAGCGTAGCCATCGAGATGAAGGACCACGCGATCGTCGTGGAAGCTCCCCTGAACGACGAGCGCGCCCTGGCGGTGATCACGACGGTGCGTGAGCTGGTGCCGAATAAGCCGATCCGCTACGTGATCGCGAGTCACCATCACTTCGATCACTCCGGCGGTCTGCGTGCGTTCGCCTCCGTGGGCATCACCGTGGTCGCCCACGAAAGCGATCGTGCGTTCCTGACGCAGGCGCTCGCCGCGCCGGCCACCCTGAGCCCGGACCTCCTGGCCAAATCGGGGCGAAAAGCCCAGGTGGAAGCCGTGCGTGAGCGCCGGGTGATGAGCGATGGGACGCGGACGGTGGAGATTCATCACATCGCCGGCAGCCCTCACGAGGATGGGATGCTGATGGTGTACCTCCCGAAGGAGAAGCTCCTGATCCAGGCCGACACCTTCACGCCGGCTCCGCCGAACGCGCCTCCACCTGCGACCCCCAATCCGAACAGCGTGAACCTGGCCGACAACATCACCCGGCTCAAGCTGGACGTTGATCAGCACCTGCCGCTCCACGGGCGGATCGTCCCCATGGCCGATCTGAACCGGGCCATCGGCCGGGCGCAGTAGCCGCTTCCCGGGGGGGTCGGCGCGTCCGAGCGCGCCGGCCCCCGCTCGTCAACTCGCGCCGGGCTTCTCCGGCAGCAATCCCTCGGGACGCCGGATCATCAAGACGACCAGCACCACCCCGACGAGGATCTGCTGCGCCGCGGCCAGCCGCACGCCGGTGAGAAACGGGATCAGGTCCTTCGCGAAGCGGCTGCCTTCGAGAAGGCCGAGCAGCACCACCGAGCCCAGCAGCGCGCCCCGGTTGTTGCCGCTGCCGCCCAGGATGAGCGCGAGCCAGACGAACAGGCTCTCCTGGGGCAGGAACATGTTCGGCTCCACGTACGCCAGGTAGTGCGCGAAAAGGATCCCGGCAATCCCTGCGACGCCGGCCCCGAGGGCGAACGCCTGCACCTTGCACCGGAACACCGGCTTGCCCGCGACGGCGGCGACGATCTCGTCCTCGCGGATCGCCCGGAGCAGGCGCCCGAACGGCGACCGTCGCACGCGCTCGAGCGCCAGGTAGACGACCGCGACGGTGGCCAGCACGAGGACGAGATAGAAGACGTCGTAGTGCCCGGTGAACTGCGCGTGAAGCGGGCGCGGGATCGCCGTGACGCCGTTGGCGCCGCGCGTGAGCCACGCTTCGTTGAGGAGGAAAAGCCGCAAGACTTCGCCGAAGCCGAGCGTCACGATCGCGAGGTAATCCTCTCTCAGGCGCAGCGCCACCATCGCCAGCCCGGCCCCGGCGGCGGCGGCGAGCCCGACTGCGGCCGGCCACGCGAAGAGGAGCGGTGTGCCCCCGACGGCCAGCAGGGCGGACGTGTACGCGCCGACGGCGAAGAACGCGACGGCGCCGAGATTCACGAGCCCGGCCATGCCCCACTGAACGTTCAGGCCGAGCGTCACCAACGCGCGGACACCGACCAGCGTGGCAATGGCGGTGAGGTACGCGATCATAACGTCAGGGGCCCCGAAATGGCCCCCGAGCCTGGTCGACCGAATGGGGCTACGCCCCCCTCGGACTCCCCCGGCAACGCTCGGAGCGCGCCGGCAGAGCCGGACGCGCTCCTCGACCACACGCCCCTGACCTTCATGTCCGCGCGCCGGCGAGGCCGGTCGGGCGCACCAACAGCACCGCGAGGATGATCACGAAGCCGATCGCCGTCTTGTAGGTCGGCGGGACGACGAGCATGCCGACTTCTTCCACGATGCCGACGATCAGCGCTCCGGCGAGCGCCCCCGGTGCCGAGCCGATACCGCCGAGAATGGCGGCGGCGAAGACCGAGATGATGAGGCCGCCGCCCATCAGCGGGTCGATGCTGGCGTCGAGCCCGAGGAACACGCCCGCCCCGCCTGCGAGCGCTCCACCCCCCAGGGTGGCGGCGGCGATCACGCGCTCGGTCGGCACGCCCTTGGCGGCGGCGAGCAGCGCGTTATCGGCAGTGGCGCGCATGGCGATGCCGAGCCGGGTGCGCAGCAGGAACGCCTGGGCGAGCGCCATCACCCCGACCGCGACGCCCAGGATGAGAAGCTGCTCGCGGCCGATCCGTAGCCCGGCGACGCTCATGGCGCGCGACACCGGAACGTCGTAGCTCCGAAAATCGTTGCCCCAGACGAAGCGCACGACGTTCTCGAGGATGAAGGCGACGCCGATGGATGCGATCGCCAGCGAGAACGGGCGCCGGCTGCGCATCGGCCGAAAGGCGATGCGGTCGACGCCAAGCGCGACGGCGCCGGTCACGACCAGCGCGCTGAGCCAGGCCATCTCGATCGACGCACGCACGCCATGGTTCAGCACCAGCGCGACGTAGGCGCCGACCGTGAGGTACGTGCTCACGGCAAAGTTCGGAAAGCGCAGGAGTCGCCAGAGGAGCGAGAACGCGACCGCGGGGAGCGCGAGAATGCCGCCCGTCACGACGCCGTTGAAGACGTACTGCGCGATCGGCGGCATCTTCGCGCGAGCCGTCAGGGGTTGACGATCGTCACGCGCTCGTTCTTGCCCTTCCGCACCTGCTGGACGATGAAGGGGGCGGAGAGGATGTCGCCGATGTGATCGAAGTCGCACGACCCCGAGGCGCCCTCGTAGTTGATCTTCTTGCCCTCGCGGATGAGCTTCGTCCCTTCGGCGAAGGAATAGACCGCGGTGCCCGGCGGATTCGAGACGGTGCGGAGGTGGTCCTTGATCACCGTCCCCGACACCTCGCCCTTGCCGGCGGCGAGGGCCAGGGCGACGAGCGTCATCTGGTCCCACGCCTGCGGCGCGTACGGGCTCTGATCGCCGCCGGGGACAGCGGCGGAGAATTCCTTGAAGGCCGGGGAGTCGAACAACGGCGCGCGATCCATGTTCCAGACGCCCTCCGCCACCTCGGCGCCCACGCCCTCGATGAACTTCGCGTTGATCGCGAAGCTCGGCGCGAGGACCGCGCCCTTGTAGGCGGCCCGGTAGAGGTCCTTCGCCATGACGACCGAGTCCGGCGTGTAGCCCTCGATCATGATCAGGTCGGGGTTCGTCGCGAGCACGCGCGTGACCTCGCTCCGATACGACGGCTTCTTGTCCTCGTAGATGAGGCTGTCGGTGATCGTCGCGCCGGCGGCCTTTACCACGCCGGTGAAGGCCTCGCCGAAGGACTGCGCGAACGGTGTCTGGAGCGCCATGTAAGCGACGCGCTTCCACTCCTTCTTCGAGGCGGCGAACTTCCCATACATACGGCCCTGGAGGTTCGTGTTCGGCTGTGTGCGCGCGATGAAGCCCTTGTGGTCGCCCTGGGTCACGCTGTCAGCGCCCGACACGCCGATGACGAAGACCTTCGCCTCCACGCAGAGGGGCTTGACCGCCAGGGTCACCGCCGAGGCCCACGTGGCGACGATCGCGACCACGCGGTTGACGTCGATCAGCTTGCGCGCCGCGCGCACGCCGGCTTCGGCGTTCGTCTGGTCGTCCTCGTGGAAGAGTTGGAGGGGGCGGCCGTTGATTCCCCCCGCGTTGTTGATCCGCTCGACGACGGCCACGACCGACCGCTGCATGTCGGGACCGTAGGAGCCGCCGGCGCCGGTCAGGGGACAGAGCGTCCCGATGGGGATGGGCTCCTTGGATTGTGCCGAGAGGAGGGCCGGCGCGCTCAGCACGAGGCCGGCCGTGCCCGAAGCTTGCAGCAGTTGTCGTCGCGTCATCGTCGTCATGGATAGGTCTCCTCGTCAGGGGCCCCGAAATGGCCCCCGACACCTCCAGCGTTCGGCACGCGCCGGCGGAGCTGACGCGCGCCTCGACCACCGTTAGTGTCAGCCGCCGAGATAGAGCCGCCGGATCTCCGGATCATCGCGCAGCACCTCGCCCGGCCCCTCGGCGCGGACGCGGCCCATGGCGAGCACATAGGCCCGGTGACACAGCGCGAGCGATTCGCGCGCGTTCTGCTCGACGAGGAGGATCCCGAGGCCGCGCGCGTTGATCTCGCGAACGCGGTCGAAGACCAGGCGCTGGAGCGCCGGCGCCAGCCCGGCCGACGGCTCGTCGAGGAGGAGCAGCCGGGGCTCCACCATCAGGGCCATCGCCATCGCGAGCATCTGGCGCTCGCCGCCCGAGAGCGTCCCCGCCCGGGCGCGCTTGCGCTGACCGAGGACGGGAAAGAGCTCGACGACGGTGCGCGCCCGCTCGTTCAATGCTCGCGGAGCGGTCCAGGCGCCGATCGTGAGGTTCTCCCACACGGAGAGCGAGGCGAACACGTTCGCCTCCTGCGGTACGTAGCAGAGCCCGCTCGCGACGATCCTCTGCGTGCTCGCGCCGGTGATATCGGTCCCATCCAGAGCGATCCGCCCGCCGCGCGGACGCACCAGCCCGGCCAGCGTCTTGAGCAGCGTCGACTTCCCGGCGCCATTCGGCCCGATGACGGCCACGAGCTCGCCGGCGGCGACACGAAGCGAGAGGCCGCGGAGGATGTCGTTGTCGCCATAGCCGGCAAAGAGGTCATGGACTTCGAGGAGCGCCATGGCTTTGCCCGGACGCTCCGAGCGTTGGGGAGTATGAGGGGCCATGTCGGAGCCCCTCATGTTCCTAGATAGGCCTCGAGCACCCGCGGATCGCGCCGAACTTCCGCGAAGGGGCCCTCCATGAGCTTGCGACCCTGGGCCATGACGATGACGGGATCGCAGAGCTCGGTGACCAGGTCCATGTCGTGCTCGATCAGGAGGAAGGTCCGTCCCGCCGCCCGCAGCCCGCGGATCGTCGCGACCAGCGACCGCATCAGCGTGGGGTTCACGCCGGCGCCGGGCTCGTCGAGCAGGATGATGCGCGGATCGCTCATCAGCGCGCGCGCCAGCTCGAGAAGCTTCTTCTGCCCGCCAGAGAGCGTCTCGGCCCGCGCGCTGGCGAGATGAGCCAGGTCCACCGACTCGAGGATCGCGTGAGCACGCTCGCGCAGGCGATGCTCTTCCGCGCTCACGCGTCCGGGCGCCGTGAACACGCGGGCCAGCGTCTCGCCGAGCTGATCGTGGGCGTAGACGAGCAGATTTTCCAGCACGGTCATCCGCCCGAGCGGGCGGGGGATCTGGAAGGTGCGACCGATCCCGCGCCGGGCGATGGCGTGCACCGGCAGGCGGTCGAGTCGATCGGCGCCGAGACGGATCTGGCCACCGTCGGCGGGCGTGAGGCCGCTGATCACGTTGAAGAGCGTCGTCTTGCCCGCCCCATTCGGTCCGATGAGGCCCGTGATCGAGCCTTCGCCGACGGACAGCGTGCAGCCCGTGAGCGCCTCGACGCCGCCGAACCGCTTGGTGACGCCGGCGATCGTCAGGAGTGGAGCCGTGACAGGTTCCTCATCGTGGGGCCTCCGGGCTGGGCGCGACGTCGTTCGGGGTGCGCGACGCCGCGTATCATACGTCATGCCGGGCGAGATGTGATCGGTCAGGCCGGCGATTGCTCGAGGGAGGGGCCAGGCCGGCTGGCCCGCTCCCTCGGGCGACGACGACACGTCAGCGGGCGTCAGTCCTGGACCAGGTCACCACGGGCGGCTCGCTGCTCGGCGAGCGCCTGCCGGATCAGCGCGTTGCGCGCCCCGCGGCCTGGCGTGTTCTTGGCCAGCCGGGTGAGATCGATGGCCTTCCGCATGTGACGGGCCGCGTCTGGGTGAAGGCCGGCGCCGTCGAGAACGTCGACCACATCGTGCTGATCCTTGAGCGCCAGGTTGAGGAGGGACTCGGCCACCTCGTGGCGTCGGACGTCGAGCACGAAATTCTGGATCTCGGTCGTGGCCCGAATGTTCTCCAGGGCGTTCAGCACACGCAGGAACGCCGCCACCGCCTGGACCTGCGTGGCCTCGAGTCGGATCCCGATGCCGCCGGAGTCGATGCTGGCCAGGAACGTGCCCGAGGGTGAATTCGCGAAGGCGGTGCTGTTGAAGAAGCCCACGGCCTCCTCGATCCTAGCGAGCGCGTTGTTGTGGAAGAACGGGCCGGTGTCGGCCGCTTCGACGAGCGGCGGCGTGTTGAAGGTGCCGTTGCCGAATCCCGGAACGCCCGGCACCTGGGTGGTGCCGAACCCTCCGTCCGGTGGGTTGCTGGAGGCGTCGATGAGGTCGGCGGGCGTGTCGACGAGCTGTTCGATGCCGGTGGCGAAATTGGAGTTGGGCCCACCAGGGGTGAGGCTGGTCGTCGCCCCGGCGTTGGCGTGACAGATATTGCACTTGCCTGCCGCGACCGTCCCCCGCTGTGTGTCGCTGGTGAGGAAGATCTCCTTGCCGCGCCGGGCCTCGGCGCCCTTGAGTCGAAGCGTGGCGAGGTCCGGATCACGATCGCGGCCGACGAAGCGCTGGAACGCCTCCAGGGCGTCGAGCTCTTCATCCGTCGGCAGCCTGAAGTCGACGCCTGGCGTCCGGTTCAGCGTCCGGGTGAAGTGCTGGGTGACCGCTCCGATGGCGAACTCCCGCAACGTACCGCTCCCGGGCGCGCCGTCCCCGGACCATCCCGTCCGCTCATTCGGTGGAATGGTGGTGCCGTCGTTGGTCGCCGGCTTGAGAGAAGTGTTGAGGGCGAGGATGTGAGGCACACCGCGCATCACGAATTTGTTGGGAAGGTCATCGAAGCCGTCGAGGTTCTCCAGGATCAGGCCGACCTTGCGCATCAGCTCGGGCTTCTCGAAGTGCTGCGCGAGTGCCGGCGTGAACTCGGCCACGAAGAGTGGATCATTGGGCGGCAGAGTCGCGATGAACTTCGGATCGATGGTGAAGTTGTTCTCGGCGGGGTGACACGTTCCGCACGTCCGTCCGTTGCCGTTGAACGTCTCGAAGAAGAGATCGGCGCCTCGGATTACCAATCGGTCCAGGGACGCCACCTCGGTCGACGACGCGAACGCACGCCGGCCAACCCAGCGGGCGAGCGGCGAGCGTTCCTCTTCGTCCGGCGCGGCCGGCCGCCCCATCCGGGTACGCGTGTAGAGCCGCTGAAAGAGCGGTGGCGCGCCGAAGAGCACGGCGCGCCGACCCACGTCGTCGCCCGGTCGGGCGACGACGACGAGGTCGACCTCGAAGTCGGCGAGGGCACGCGCGTCGAGTTGAGCCTGAAGTCGGGCCACCCCGCCATCGCGGTGTAGCGCGCCCACGTACAGCGTCTTGTCGCCGGGCTCAGGCGCAACGCTTCGCGCCGGGCCCGGCACGTTGTCGACCAGCCACACCTGCCACCCGGTCTGGGTGTCCAGCCCCTGAACTTCCACGCTGACGGAGCCGCGTATCAGGTCCAGCCGGGCCTCGCCAGCAGCTCGCGTGAATTCCGTCGAGAGGCCCTTGGACCATCGCAAGGCCACGACGACGTGTCGGTCACCTCCATTCGCTTCGTGGGCGGCTTTCCATTCCGAGTAGGCCGCGCGCAGCTTCCGCGCGCTGCCGAGATACGCGTCGGCGGGCTTGTCGTACGCTGGCGCCGACAGGGTGGAAAGGGCGTCAGGCAGCAACCACGCGGGGACGGTGATGAGACAGGTGACGGTGAGAGATAGAAGAGTCCGCTTCATGAGCCTGTCACTCCCTCTGAGGATTCGAACGCACTCTCGTCCTGAGGTTTGGGTGAGGCTTCACCGAATCCCGTCGCTCGGTAGGTGCAAGGGGTGTTCCGAACGCGCTCGATCTCGATCTGGAGCGAGGTTGGGTGCATCGTGCGCCGCGACGTGGCTTCGCGGTGCTGTCATCCTGGCCGCTTGACGGCGGACGTCACGGGCTGGACGCTGTCTGCTCCCGGTCGTTGGCGGTCGAACGGGCGGATCACGACGCCCGATATATTGACAAGCCCTCCGAGTCAGCGTAGCGTCCCGCCACTTGTGGAGTAGCCGACCGTCCAGCCCTCGGGGGAGTCATGCCCTGGATCAGGTTCCCGGACAACCTTTCGACGCTCTCGTCGGTCATCGAGACCACGGGGGGCCCGTGTGCGTGCCCCTCGCCTGAGCGCGGCAGCGCGTAGGCGCGCATGGCGCTGCTCGCCCTCGAGGGGTTGCATCTCAACTTCGGCGGCGTGGTGGCTCTGGCCGGCGTCAGCCTGGACGTCGCCGCCGGCGACCTCTTCGCGATCATCGGCCCGAACGGCGCGGGCAAGACCAGCATCTTCAACTGCATCAGCGGGATCTACACGCCCACGCGCGGGCGCATCGCCTTCGACGGACACGACATTACGCACCTGCCGCCCCACCAGCGCGCCCGGCTGAGGATCGCCCGCACCTTCCAGAACATCGCCCTCTTCCGGGGCATGAGCGTGCTCGACAACGTCAAGATCGGACGCCATATCCACCTGCGGTCTGGCGCCCTGGCCTGCGGCCTCTACTACGGCCGCGCCGCCCGCGAGGAGCGCGCCCATCGCGCCATCATCGAGCGCGAGATCATCGAGCTGCTCGAGCTGCAGGACATCCGGCACAAGATCGTCGGCACGCTGCCCTACGGCTTGCAGAAGCGCGTCGAGCTGGCCCGCGCGCTGGCGCTCGACCCGATCGTGCTGCTGCTGGACGAGCCGACCGCCGGCATGAACGCCGAAGAGACCGAGGACATGGTGCGCTTCGTCGTCTACGTGAAGCAGGTGAAGCGCCTCACGGTGGTGATGATCGAGCACGACATGGGCGTCGTCATGGACATCTCCGACCGGGTGGCCGTCCTCGACTTCGGCCGGAAGATCGCCGAGGGCACGCCCGCCGAAGTCCAGCGCGATCCCGTGGTGATCAAGGCCTACCTGGGTCAGGACTTCGAGGTCGCGCCCGTGGGGTAGCGCTCGCCGCGGATCAGTTGACGTTGCCGCGCGTGCTCGCCGCGCAGGCCCGGCGCTTCGTCCGCCACAAGGTCGCCCTGCGCGAGAAGAAGTACGGGATCTGGCAGCAGGTCACCTGGGACGCGTACGCGGCGCACGTGCGCGCCGTGTGCCTGGGACTGCTCGAGCTCGGGCTCGAGCGCGGCGACACGCTGGCGGTGATCTCGGGCAATCGCCCGGCCTGGCTCTATGCCGAGCTCGCCGCGCAGGCGGCCGGTGCCATCCCGGTCGGGATCTTCGTGGACAGCTTGCCGGAGCACGTGAGGCTCATCCTTCACCACAGCGAGGCGCGCTTCGTCCTGGTCGAGGACCAGGAACAGGCCGACAAGGTCCTGGCCGTGCGCGACGCGCTGCCCAGCGTCGAGCGGATCATCGTCGATGACATGCGCGGGCTCGAAGGCCACAAGGACCCAACGCTGATCAGCCTGGACGACGTGGAGCGCGTGGGGCGCGACGCCGACACGCGCGAGCCCGGGCGCTACGAAGCGTTGCTCGAGCGCGGGGCCCCGGACGACGTGGCCGTACTGCTCTACACCTCGGGGACAACGGGCACGGCGAAGGCCGCGATGATCAGCCATCGCAACCTCCTCGCCACGGCCACCAACGTGACGCGCGTCGATCCCGTGCGCGACACCGACGAGATCGTCTCGTTCCTCCCATTCGCCTGGATCGGCGAGCAGAACCTGAGCGTCGCCATCGCGCTCCAGGCCGGCGCGACCGTGAACTTCCCCGAAGAGCCGGCGACGGTGCGCGACGACCTCCGTGAGATCGGGCCGCACGTCCTGATCGCACCGCCGCGCTTCTGGGAGACGATGTGCTCGGAGTACCAGGTGAAGATCGCCGACGCTCCCGCGATCAAGCGCGCGGCGACGCGCCTGGCGCTGGCCCTCGGCGCGCGAGCGGCCGCCCGGCACGTCGACGGCCGGGCGCTGAGCGCCGGCACGCGACTGATGAAGCGTCTCGCCCAGGTGCTGGCGCTCAGGACCATGCTCGACAAGTTCGGCCTCGCGCGCGTCCGCTACGCCTACACGGGCGGCGCCCCCCTCGGCCCGGAGATCTTCGGGTTCTTCCGGGCCATTGGGCTCAACCTCAAGCAGGTGTACGGCCAGACCGAGTCGTCGGGCATCTGCGTGCTGCACCCCGACACCGATGTCCGCGCCGAGACGCTGGGCAAGCCCACGCCGGGGACGCGCGTGCGCGTCTCGGAGAGCGGCGAGATCCTCGTCGCAGGCGAGAACGTCTTCCTCGGCTACTACAAGAATGCCGAGGCCACGGCAAAGACGATCAGTGACGGCTGGCTGAGCACGGGGGACGCGGGCCTCGTGGACGACCGGGGCCACCTGGTCATGATCGACCGGCTCACCGACGTCCTGCGGCTCGCCGACGGCTCGCGGTTCTCGCCGGCCCTCATCGAGAACAAGCTGAAGTTCAGCCCGCACGTCCGCGAGGCGGTGGTGATCGGCGAGGACCGGCCGCATGTGGTGGCGTTGATCCAGATCGACATGGGCACCGTGGGGAACTGGGCCGAGGCCAACCGGCTGCCGTTCACGACGTTCAAGGACCTCTCGCAAAAGGCCGAGGTCACCGCACTGGTGGCGGACGTGGTGGCGCGCGTGAACGAGGATCTCCCGAGCGTGGCGCGCATCCGTGCCTTCGGGCTCTTCGACAAGGAGCTGCACGCGGACGATGGAGAGCTGACGCGGACCCAGAAGGTCAGGCGCTCGACGATCCTGACCAAGTATCAGGAGATGATCGAAGACCTCTACGCGCGGGAGGGCGCGCCGCGATGAACGAGCACCTCGTGTTCATGCTCCAGCTCGTCATCACGGGCATCGCCGTCGGCGGCGTGTACTCGCTGATGGCGCTCGGGTTCGTCCTGATCTTCAAGGCCTCCAGCGTGGTGAACTTCGGTCCGGGCGAGCTGGTCCTCTTCGGGGCGTACGTGGCGTGGGCGACGATCCTCAACATGAAGCTGCCGCTCTACGTGGCGCTGCCGCTCACCCTGGGCGTCGCCATCCTGCTCGGGCTCGTGATCGAGCGGGGCGTGCTGAGGCCCCTCATCGGCGAGCCGACCATCTCCGTGATCATGGTCACCTTCGGGTTCGCCAGCGTGATCCGCGGATTCCTCAACATGACGTGGGGCAGCGACACGCGCCCGTTCCCCGTCCTGTTCTCCCAGCAACCCTTCCACCTGGGCCCAGTCCCGGTCTCGCCGGTGCACCTGTGGAGTTTCGTGGGCACCCTCGGCCTCCTCACCGCGTTCACCCTCTTCTTTCGGCTGTCGCTCACGGGCATGGCCATGCGAGCGACCGCCGACAACCAGCAGGTCGCGCTCTCGCTGGGCGTGAGCGTGAAGTGGATCTTCGCGCTCTCGTGGTGCATCGCCACCGTCGTGTCCACGCTCGGCGGGATCATCCTGGGCAGCGTGCGCGGCGGCGTGGACTTCTCGCTGGCCGACCTGGGCCTGAAGGTGTTCCCGGTGGTCATCCTCGGGGGCCTCGACAGCGTGGCGGGCGCCATCATCGGCGGCGTGCTCATCGGCGTGCTCGAGAACCTCTCGGGAGGCTACCTCGATCCGATCCTGGGCGGCGGCGTCAAGGAAGTGGCCCCGTTCGTGGCCCTCGTGATGATCCTGATGGTTCGCCCCTACGGGTTCTTCGGCAAGCGCGAGATCGAGCGCGTATGAAGTGCGGGGGATTCCGCGTCAGCTACCGGAGCGACGAGCGCATCTTCGACACGCCGGTGCCGATCGTCGCCCTCGTGCTCCTGCTCGCCGTGCTGGCCGTGCTGCCGCGCTTCGCCGGGACCTACTGGCTCGACGTCCTCAACCGCATCGGCATCGCCATCATCGGCGCGATCGGCTTGAACATCCTGGTCGGGTACACCGGGCAGATCTCCATCGGGCAGGCTGCGTTCCTGGCCGTGGGCGCCTATTCGACCGCGATCTTCGAGGTCAATCTCGGCGTGCCCTTCTACCTGGCGATCCCGCTCGGCGCCCTCACGGCCTCGGGCGTCGGCCTGATCTTCGGCATCCCGTCGCTGCGTCTCAAGGGCCTGTACCTGGCCATCGCCACGCTGTCCGCGCACTTCATCACCACGTACGTGATCATCCACTGGGAGAGCATGACCAAGGGCGTGATCGGGCTCATGGTCCCGCCGCCGACGGTCTTCGGGGTGCCGCTCGACTCCGACGCCCGGGTGTTCTACTTGATCTACGCGCTGGTGGTGCCGGCGACGCTCTTCGCCAAGAACCTCTTCCGCACCAAAGTGGGCCGGGCCTTCATCGCGATCCGGGATCGCGACGTGGCCGCCAGCGTGATGGGCGTGAGCCTCCTGCGCTACAAGCTGCTGGCCTTCGTGATCAGCTCGTTCTACGCCGGCCTCGCCGGCGGGCTGATGGCCCACCACTCGCGGATCCTGTTCCCGGACGCGTTCACGCTGCTCGTGGCCATCGACTACCTCGCCATGATCATCATCGGCGGGATGGGCAGCATCCTCGGATCGATCCTCGGCGCCGTCTTCATGACCCTGCTGCCCGAGGTCCTGAAGCTGACCGCCACATCCCTGACCAGCGTGTACCCGCAGGGGTTCGGTCTCATCGCCTCGGCGCGGGACATCGTCTTCGGCCTGGCCGTCATCTTTTTCCTGATGTATGAGCCGCAAGGGCTCGCGCGCATCTGGGTGCGGGTCCGCAGCTTCTGGCAACTGTGGCCGTATGCGTACTGAAAGGAGAGCGTCATGAATCACCCGCTCGTTCGCTTCCTCCTCGTCGGCCTGTTCGCGGTCGGCCTGGGCGCGGCGCCGGCCGAGGCCCAGAACATCATCAAGATCGGCAACCTCGTGGATCTGACCGGGCCCACGTCCGACCAGGGCAAGGACATCGCCCAGGGGCGCACCGACGCCGTGCAGTACTTCAACGAGCGCGGCGGGGTCAACGGCAAGAAGCTCGAGCTGGTGTCGGTGGAGTACGGCTTCCAGCCGCCGCGCGCGGTGGCGGCCTACAAGAAATTCATCGAGGACGACAAGGTCCTGCTCGTGCTCGGCTACGGCACCCCCGACACCGAGGCCCTGCGGCCCTACATCACGAAGGACAAGGTCCCGTACATCTCCGGCTCGTACTCCGGGCATCTGACCGATCCACGCCAGACGCCCTACAACTTCCCGGGCGGGATCGACTACACGAGCCAGATGCGTATCTTCATGAACTACGTGAAGGAGACGTGGAAGGACACGAGCCGCAAGCCGCGGGTGGCCTTCATCTACGCCGACAACGCGTACGGCCGGGCCCCGATCGAGTCCGGACGGAACTACGCGAAGGAAGCGGGCGTGGACCTGGTGGACGAGGAGATCATCCCGACCGTCCTCACCGACGCCACCTCCCAGCTCCTCACGATGCAGAAGAAGGACCCGGACTTCGCCTACATCAACACCAACACCCAGTGGGTGCCGGTGGTGCTGAAGGATTCGTACAAGCTCGGCCTCAAGACGAAGTACGTCGTCAACAACTACGGCATCGACGAACGCACTCCCAAGCTCGCCGGCGAGGCGGCCGAGGGCGTGATGGGCATCCAGGACGTCGCCTACTGGGGCGAGAACGTCCCCGGCATGAAGACGCTCATGGAGTTCCACCAGAAGCACCACCCCAACGACACGCACGCGTCGCCGTACATGCGCGGCTGGCTGTGGGTGATCATGACGGTCGAAGCGATCAAGCGCTCGGGCACCACGCTGACGGGCGAGTCGCTCAAGAAGTCGCTCGAGAGCCTGCGCGAGTTCGACACGTGGGGGATCACGCCGCCGTTCACGTACACGAGCGAGGACCATCGACCGACCAACCGCGCGCGACTGGTCATGGTGAAGGACGGCAAGATCGTGCCCGTGCGTGAGGTCTCGGTGGACCGCGACATGAAGTGGATCGGCAAGTGACCGAGGAGCGCCACGGGTTCCCCGGGGCGATCCGAGCGTGGGGGGGCGTGGGGGGCCCTGTCGTGGCCCCCCACTTACATCGATGCTGCGACTGAACAACGTCCAGGTCGTCTACAGTGACGTGATCCTGGTCCTCAAGGGACTCTCGCTCGACGTCCCCGAGGGCCAGATCGTGGCGCTGCTGGGCGCCAACGGGGCGGGCAAGACCTCGACGCTCAAGGCCATCTCGGGGCTGCTCAAGACCGAGGACGGCCAGGTGACCGACGGCAGCATCGAGTTCGTGGGGCGACGGATCGACGGCCGGGATCCGGAGGAGATCTGCCGGCTCGGTATCGTGCAGGTGATGGAAGGGCGCAAGGTCCTCGAGTCGCTCACCGTCGCGGAGAATCTGAGGATCGGCGGCTACACGCGCCGCGATCCCGACGGCGTCCGCCGGGACATGCAGATGATCTACGACTACTTTCCCCGTCTGATCGAGCGCAAGGACCAGCTCGCCGGGTATCTCTCGGGTGGCGAGCAGCAGATGCTGGTGATCGGCCGCGCGCTGATGGCCAAGCCCCGGCTCCTCTTGCTCGACGAGCCCTCGCTCGGCCTCGCTCCGCTGCTGGTGCGCGAGATCTTCGAGATCATCCAGAAGATCAACGCCGAGCAGGGGACCACCATCCTGCTCGTCGAGCAGAACGCTCAGATCGCGCTCGGCATCGCCCACTACGGCTACATCATGGAGAACGGCCGGATCGTCTTCGACGGTCCGGCCGACAAGCTCCGGGGCAACGACGACGTGCGCGAGTTCTATCTCGGCTTGAGCGAGGCCGGGCGGCGGAAGAGCTTCCGCGAGATCAAGTTCTACAAGCGCCGCAAGCGCTGGATGTTCTGAGCCGAGCCCAGCGGAGAGACGTCGCTCAGATCTTCTCGCAGATCCCCAGATTCGCGTGCCAGAAGAGGCCGTCTCGCTCGCACCGTGCCCTCGCCGAGAAGTCCGGTGCCACGCCGGGTGTGAACGAGGGAGAACCACTCGCGCAGGCGGAGAGCAGCGCGAGCAACGCGGCGAGCAGGACGCGACTCCCTACGGCGCTGACCTTCACGAGGCCTCCCCGGCGGACACGCGACACGCCGAAACGCTGACCGGTACGCCAGCACTCTATGGTGGCCGACGGCCAAGTTCAAGCCAGCGGCGAACCCGAGGCCTCGAACGTTGACAGCCGCCCGCGGGTGATGCTACAGGTCCGGGACATTACACGCTCGTTGCCGGTGGACCGTTGTCCACCGCGCGACCATCGACGCATCCTCGGTGCCCGACGTGACTCGGCAACACGAGAAATGAGCTCGAAGGGGAGGCTATGCCGCGGGAGACGAGTGAGACGACGGTGAGCTCGACGGTCCGCACCGGCACGCCCAGAGCCGGTTCGATGAGCCCTCGCGACGGGCACGTTCCACGCCGCGGTCTGGGCGTTGGTCGCGCCGTGCTGGTCACGCTCGTCGCCGTCGTCCTCGTGGCGCCGACGCTCGGCCAGCACGTCATCGCGACGTCCGACGAGGCGCGCTTTCCGCTCCTGGCGCGCGACATGATGACGCGCGGCGTGTGGTTCGAGGCCTACGTCCGCGAAAAGCTCTTTCGCGAAAAGCCGCCGCTGTATCCCTGGCTGATCGTGATCTTCTCACGCCCGGGCGGCGTCGTGACGGAGACGACCGCTCAGGCACCGGTGATGCTGGCGGCCATCGCCACGGTGCTGATGACCGCGCAGCTCGGTGCCGCGCTCTTCGGTCCCGCCGCCGGGCTCGCCGCCGGTCTGATCCTGAGCACGTGCTGGGGATTCTTCGTGCACAGCCAGATGATCCTGCCCGACATGATCGTGCTGGCCTTCTCGACGGCGGCCGGCCTGGCCCTCTGGCGCGCCGTGAGCGATCCGCCGTCGCCACGCGCCTTCGTCGTCTTCTACGCCGCGGTGGCCTTCGCCATGTTCGCCAAGGGACCGGTCGGGTTACTGCCGCTAGCTGCCGCGGCGGCCTGGCTGTGGACCGAGGACAGGTGGCGCGGCGTGCGGCGGCTGTGGCATCCCCCGGGTGTGGCGGTGTTCGTGATCATCACGGCCGCCTGGGTGGCGCCGTTTCTGGTGATCGGCGTCGGCAGTTTTGCAGAAACGGTGGTCGTCGTCGATTGGCTGAACCGGTTTCCCGCAACTCCGCGGCCATTGGCCGTCGCCAATTTCCTCCTCGACATCATCGAGGGCCTGGTGCCGTGGACCCTGCTCGTGATCCTGGCGGCCGGGGCGGCCCGGGCCCACTGGCGCGTCGCCGCCGTCCGATTCGCAGCGCTGTGGGCCGCCGTGCCGCTCCTGGTGTTGCTGCTGGTCGAGACGCCGCTGGAGCGTTACGCGCTCG
>WNGH01002515.1_pt1 | contig 21810 bp, 20 predicted proteins | sample 5400631 | NCBI WGS metagenome assembly WNGH01 (sample SAMN13153373, study PRJNA577476) | soil metagenome | isolation source: 115 cm soil or saprolite under Garry oak tree replicate 1 | place: USA:California | collected 2016-06-15
TGGACGCGCGGGCAGACGGTGGTCGACCAGCGCGCCGATCGCGACGGCCCGGCGCTGGTCGACGTAGCGCTCGGTGTCGACGGCCCGCGCTACGCCGAGCTGTGGCGCTCGGTCGTCGCGGGCGGCTCGTCCAGCCAGTCGCAGTCGGCATAGAGCTGCCCGGACAGGCGCGCGTAACCGGGGCCGCGGTCGAAGAACGGTTCCCGCGCCGGGCGCGCTGATCTCAGGGCGGCGCGTTCGCGCCTCGTCTCGGCCTCGTCGACGGATCCGGCTGCGATCACGACGCCGTAGTCGTCGCGCGCCGCGGCCACCGAGACCTTGCCCCAGCGCACGTCGCGCAGCACGGCGGCCGGGTCGCGCTCGAGCGGGTCGCCCCAGCCTCCGCCACCTGTGGTGCGGATGCGGATCACCTCGCCGGCGCGGACGAACTCGGCGTCGGCCAGCGCGTCCACGGCGCGCTGGTTCGGCCCGCCGGGGTCGATCACGACGCTGAAGGGACGCCCGGCCCGACCGCCCTTCACCCCCCAGCAGGCGAGGATCGACCGGTCAGCGATCGACATGAAGTGCCCGTCGGACAGCATCCGGATGTGCTTCTCGTAGCCCAGCCCGCCGCGGAACTCGCCGGGACCGCCTGAGTCGACAGCCAGGCCCAGCCGCTCGACCAGGAACGGGAATCGCGACTCGGTGAACTCGGTGGGCAGGTTGCGCGAGTCCGGCACGACGTGGATGGTGTCCTCGCCGTCGGCGTAGTACCGCCCGCCTGATCCGCCGCCGAGCACCTCGCGCATCAGGTAGGGCTGGCCGTCGCGGTCCTCGCCGTACACGCCGGTGTAGCGGATGGTCTCCTGGTCGGCGGGCATCCGCCCGTCGACGGCCTTGGCCAGCACACCGGCGAGGACGCCGAGCAGGCGCAAGATCACGAACGTCCGCGCGTTGGTAGGCGCGGGGAACACCGGCGTGAGCAGCGTGCCCGGCGGTGGGAAGCGCATCTCGATCAGCGCGACGACGCCTTCGTTGACCTCGAGCTCGGCCATCCGCTCGGGCGTCTCGGCCAGGTTGCGCAGGACCGGCGCGAGCCACTTCTTGAGGAAGTTGCCGTCTGCGAAATCGCCGCAGTGGTTGATGGGGCCCTTGGCCTGGGGGCCGGTGCCGGTGAAGTCGACGATCAGCTTCGGCTCGGGCTCGTCGATCTTGGTCAGGGTGATCCGCTGCGCATGCAGTCGTGGCGGGTCGACGCCGTCGTGCTCGGCGTAGTCCTCCCAGGTCCACGTGCCGGCCGGGATGCGGGCGAGGATCTCTCTTCGGAACGTCCGCGCCGTGGAATCCAAGATCGCGTCGAAGCAGTCCTCGACGGTCCGCCGTCCGTACCGGTCGAACAACTCGCCGAGCCGGCGCGCGCCCATCACGCACGCGGCGCACTCGGCGTCCAGGTCGGCGGCGAGCGACTCCGGCATTCGCGAGTTGCGGGTCATGATCGTCAGCGCGGCGCGGTTGGGCACGCCGGCGTCCCACAACTTGATCGGCGGCACCATCAGGCCCTCTTCGAAGACGCTGGTCGCGTGGCTGGGCATCGAGCCCGGGACGGATCCGCCGATGTCGTCGTGGTGGCCGAACGCCTGGACGAATGCCACGACAGCGGTGCCGTGGAAGACCGGCACCGTTACGCACAGATCCGGCAGGTGGCCGATCCCGCCTTCGGACCGGTACACGTCGTTGTGGAAGAACACGTCGCCCGGCCGCATCGTGTCGAGCGGGAAGTCGCGGGCCACCGGATGCACCAGCGCGCTGTAGGAGCGTCCGGTCAGCTTGCGCAACAACCGGTCGTGGATGCCGGCCCGGAAGTCGTGCGCGTCGCGGATCATCGGCGAGCGCGACGTCCGCGCGATCGCGGTCTCGACCTCCATCTCGATGGACGCCAGGCTGCCCTGCACGATCTCCAACACGACCGGGTCGATCGATGCGCTGTTGCCGAGTTTGTTCACGAGTTTCCCCCACCGCGATGAGCGCTCGCACGAAGAGCCCCGCCGCCGCGACGCGGCCCGCGCCGAAGGCGCGGAGCGGAGCCGCGGATCCGCCCGAGCGCAGCGAGTGGCGGGGACGCGGATCCGCGCAGGGCGGGATAGGTCATCGCGTCACTACCAGGTTGCCTAGCGGGTCGACGGTGGCCTGGAAGCCCGGGTGCAGCGGGACCGTCGCGCCGAACTCCTCGACGACGGCCGGCCCGGCGATCTGGTCGCCTGTCGCCAGATCGGGACGCCAGTAGATCGCCGTATCGACATAGCCGTCGCCGTTGAAGCACACCGGGCGCGTGCCGGTGCGCGCGCGCGCGGCCGCCCCGGGACGCGCCGGCAGCTCGCGCAGCTCCGGGCGGGTGATCGGCCCGATGCCCGAGACGCGCAGGTTCACCCACTCGACCTGCTGGCGCGCGTCCGCCGCGAAGTCGTAGCCGTACAGCGCACGGTGCGCGTCGTGGAAGGCGCTCGCGACGTCGTTCGCGGCGGCCTTGTCCAGCGGGGTGTCCGGCAGCGGCACGCGGACCTCGAACGCCTGCCCGAAGTAGCGCAGGTCCGCCGTGCGCACGTAGCGGTGCTGCTCGCGTGGGAAGCCTTCGCGGTCGAGCGCGGCCGCCGCCTGCTCGCGGAGCGACGCGAAGATCGACTCGACGGCGCTCACGTCCAGGTCGCCGTGCCGGGTCACCGCGGTGCGCACGTAGTCGTTCTTGACGTCGACCGTCAGCAGGCCGAACGCCGAGAGGTTGCCGGGGTTGGGCGGCACGAGCGCCGACGGCAGGTCCAGCACGTCCATCAGCCGGCACAGCAGCAGCGAACCCGATCCGCCGAACGTGACGAGCGGGAAGTCACGCACGTCCAGGCCGCGCTTGACCGTGATCTGGCGCAGTGCGTTGGCCTGGTTCCATGCCGAGATCTCCAGCACTCCCGCAGCGCAGGCCTCGCGGGACAATCCCAGCGACGCGGCCAGGGCATCGACCCCGCGACGGGCCAGGTCGCCGTCCAGCGCGATCTCGCCGCCGAGCAGGTGCGGCGGGATGCGGCCCAGCACGAGGTGCGCGTCGGTGACAGTGACCTCCGCGCCGCCGAGCCCGTAACACAGTGGCCCGGGGTCGGCGCCCGCCGAGCGCGGGCCGACCTTGAGGGTGCCTTCGGGTGAGAGCCAGGCGATCGAGCCTCCACCGGCGCCGACCGTGACGACGTCGATCATCGGGATCTTCGACGGGTAGCCGCCGACCGAGCCCTCGGTGGTCAGCGTCGGCTCGCCGTCGACGACGACCGACACGTCCGTCGACGTACCGCCGCCGTCGCAGGTGAGCACGCGCGCGAAACCTGCCCGGCGGGCGATCAGCGCGGCGCCGAGCGCCCCAGCCGCCGGCCCGGACAGCACCGTGGTGATCGGCTGGTGCACCACCTCGTCGGCCGACAGCACGCCGCCGTTGGACTTCATCACGTAGAACGGAACACCCGGGGCAAGCGCGTCGAGCCGCTGCCGGATCGTCGCCACGTAGCGGGACACGAGCGGCTTGACCGCCGCGTCGACCAGCGTCGTCATCGACCGTTCGTACTCGCGGTACTCGCGAAGCACCTCCGAGGAGATCGACACGATCGCGTCCGGGTGCTCGCGGTGCAGGATCTCGCGCATGCGCTGCTCATGCGCCGGTTCGGCGTAGGAGTGCAGCAGGCAGACCCCGATCGCCGTCACGCCGGCGTCGCGGAAGAAGCGAGCGGCGGCCACCGCGCTCGGCTCGTCGAACGGCCTGATCTCGGCGCCGGTGTGGTCCAGCCGCCCGCCGACGGTCCGGACGAGATCGGCAGGGACGATGCGATCCGGCTTCACCCAGAAGTAGCTGTTGCCGTACCCGTCCGGAACGGACTGGCGGGCGATCTCGAGGACGAACTCGTACCCCTCGGTCGTGATGAAGCCCAGCCGGCCGACCTTGCCCTGCAGCAATTGGTTGGTGGCGACCGTCGTGCCGTGGCTGATCGCGATCGCGGACGCGTCGGCGCTCAGCAGGCCGAGCACCTTCTCGACGCCGGCCATGAATCCCTCGGCCGGATCGTCCGGCGTCGAGGGCGTCTTGGTGGTCGTCAGCTCGCCGGTCTGCTCGTCGAAGGCGACGACGTCGGTGAACGTCCCGCCCGTGTCGATACCGATCCGGAGCCGACGCGTCATGTTGTCGAGTCAACTGGCCGCCTGTGCCTAACTCGTCGGCGAGTCCTGCCGAAAGCGACCGCCGAAGATCAGTACTCGGCCCGGCGCGCCTTGCCCAGTCGCGGGCCCAGCCCGAAGTAGTGGCGGAAGTTGTGGACGAGCGGGCTCCACGCCTGCGTGTCGATGTGCGACGTGCCGTCGATGACGAGCCGCCGATCGGCGCGCAACGTCGCGGCCTCGGCGATGACGAAATCGTCCGCGCTGTCGAGCCGCAGGTCGGCGACGCGCGCTTCGATCTGCACCGGGCACTCGGCGACGCGCGGCGGCCGCACGAGCTCGGACGCAAGCGGGTGCAGCCCGGCCGCGCCGAACTTGTCCTTCTCGTACCGGCAGTTCGCCGCGGTATGCCCCTTGGCGCCGATGCCGAGGACGAACACGTGACCTCTGTGCCGCATTGAGCACAGCCGACGACATCGGCGCGAGGTTCGCCGTGCCGTCGGCGTTCTCGGTGCTTATCAGCACCACCGGCGTGCCGAAGTACAGGATGCTCGGCGCAATCGTCACGTGCTCGGTCGGGAGCGTCTGCGTCATGACATCGATCGTGGGCGGGCGACTGTTCGGCCCTCGCCGAACGGTCCAGCGCGCATAGTGGACGTCGTGACAACTACCGTCGACGCCTTCCCCGATCTCGCCGCGCTCGCAGCCGTGCTGGCCGACCGCACGCGGGCGTCGTTCTGCCTCGCGCTGCTGGACGGGCGCGCCTGGACGAGCGGTGAGCTCGCCCGGCATGCGGGGGTCGCGCGATCGACTGCCAGCGAGCACCTCGACCGGCTGGTGGCGGCCGGGCTCCTTGTGCACGAGCACCAGGGCAGGCACCGCTACGTGCGCCTCGCAGACGCGCAGGTCGCGGAACTCATCGAGTACATCTCGGCGCACGCGCCTGCGCAGCCGGCCGCGCCACGGTCGCTGCGCGCGGCCTCGGCCGGGGCCGCCATGACCCGGGCGCGGACCTGCTACGACCACCTGGCCGGCACGCTCGGCGTCGGCCTCGCGGACGCGATGACCGGACGCGGGCTGCTGCGCCGCGACGACGGCTGGCTGGTGACGCCCACCGGGCTGGAGTGGCTGGCCGACGTGGGCGTCGACCTGGACGTCGCGCGGGCCCTTCGGCGCCCGTTCGCCCGGCCCTGCCTGGACTGGACGGAGCGGCGTCCACACCTCGCCGGTGCCGCCGCCGCGGCGATGTGCGACCGCTTCTTCGCCACCCGCTGGATCGAGCGCATCGGCTCGGGCCGGGCGGTTCGGCTCACGCCGGCGGGCCGGCGGGCCCTGACCGCCTCGCTACAACACGAGTTCTAGCTCGAGTTCATGCTTGATCGGGATGTCGTCGTCACCGGTCTGCGGGATCTCTGGCTTGAGCCGGCGCGACTCGTCGACGGCACCGCGGTGCACGGCGACGAGATTCCAGCTGTGGCGCTGGTAGAACCGGAGCGCCTTGGTGTTGTCGTTGGTCGTGATGAGCCACAACCGCCGCCAGTCGTTGGCGAGTGCCACGTCGACGACCGCGTCGAGCAGCGCCGTACCGATGCCGCGGTTCTGCCGTAGCGCATCGATCGACACCACCTCGGCCTCGCGTTCACCGGGGTTGTAGGTCAGCACCCCGGCGATCTCGCCGTCCTCGTCGGCGACGAACGTTGGCAGATCGCGCATGTCGTGAGGCACCCCGCGCGACACCACGATCGGCGCACCCCAGCGCTCGACGAGGATCGCGGTGATCTGGTCGCGCTCCTCGTCGCGCGGCTCCCGCACGCTGACCATCAGTCGACCACGTCGTCCGGCTTGCCGCCGTGCTGGAACGCCGAGCGGGCCTCGCCGAGCAGCGCGTCGGCGTGCTTGCGGATCAGCGCGAGGTTGCGGTCGGCGAGATGGTCGAACGACTGCGGCACCGACGAGCCGGGCGTCAGCGACGCCATCGCCGTCGCCGGGTCGAGCCGTGCCGAGACCCAGCACTCGTGCGACGCCGCCCGCGCCACCACCTCCGCGATCGGCGTGACGACCATCGAGTTACCGAAGTAGATGACACCGGCGGGATCGACCCCTGTCGCGTTCGCGCCGACGACGTACACGTGGTTGTCGTACGCGCGGGCCCGGTTGGTCAGCTCCCAGAGATCGGCCGAGCGCAGCAGCGCGGACGGCCGGCAGATGATCTCGGCGCCCTTGATCGCGGTGATCCGCGACAGCTCCGGGTAGTCGCCGTCGAAGCAGATGATCACACCGATCTTGCCCAGTTCGGTGTCGACCACGAGCACGTCGTCGCCAGGCGTGACCCAGCCGCCGCGGTCGACCCGCTCGCCGCCGAACGGGTGTGTCTTGCGGTAGGCGCCGAGCACGTCGCCGGTCGGGCCGAGCACGGCGGCGGTGTTGAACACGACCTCCGGCTGCGCCGCGCGTTGGTAGGTGCCCACCACCAGGTGGATGCGTAGCTCCTGCGCCGCCGCGGCGAACGGGTCGAGCAACGTCTCGGGCGTCAGCTGCCACAACTGCCCAGCCGCGACACCGGTCGTGAATCCGGTCGTGACGGACTCGGGAAGCACGATCAGCTCGGCGGCTGTGGCCGCGTGACAGGCGCGCACGAGATCGATCGCATGCTCGGTGTTCGCCTTGATCGTGTCCGTGCTCAACGGTTCCGGCGACGGCGCCACCTGCACCGCCGCGACGGTCATCGCCCGCATCAGCGCCTCCTCCGTCCCAGAATCGCGCCCACGAGCACCCCGGCCAGCGCGATCGCGGCCCCCGCTAGCGCGCCCGGCAGGAAGCCGCCACCGTACGGCGACGGCCTGGCCGGCGCCACGAACACGCCGGGCTCCGCGGCCGCCGGCCCGGCCGCGAGCGCCGCGACCCGGCCGGTGAGCACGTCGTCGACGTCCGCAAAGAACTCGCCGGCCATCTTCTTGGCGACACCAGCCAGCATCCGCTGTCCGACCCCTCCGATCATGCCCCCGACGACGGCGTCGGCGTCATAGGTCAGCCGGGTCGCGCCGTCGTGCTCGACGAGCCGCACGTGGACCTCGGTGCTTACCGTCCCCGGAGCCCCGGCACCCGTGGCCGACATGACGAACTCGTTCGGGGGGCGCTGGTCGTGCAGCTTGACCTCGCCGGCGTACGTCCCGCGGATCGACGCGACGCCAGCCGTGACGACCATCCGGTACGAGTCCGGCCCTGTCGACTCGAGGCGCTCGCAACCGGGGATCGTCCGGACGAGCACGGCCGGGTCGTTCAGCGCCTCCCAGACGCGCGCGATCGGCGCGTGCAGGGTGGCTTCTCCGGATACCTTCACTCGGTTCCCTCCCGGTGCTGCTGACGTAGCGCGAACAGGTCGCTGGGCGAGATGGGCATGGCCGTGATCGGGAAGCCCTCGGCGTCCTCGATCGCCGACGCGAACACCGCCGCGGACGGGATGACCCCGGCCTCTCCGGCTCCCTTGATGCCGAGCGGGTTCAGCGGCGAGGGCGTCTGGAGATGGTCGATCTCGATCCCGCGCGGCACCTCGGTCACGTAGGGCATCAGGAAGTCCATGAACGAGGCGTTCTGCAGCTGACCGTGCTCGTCGTAGGCCATCCGCTCGTACAGCGCCCCGCCGACGCCCTGCGCGACGCCGCCGTGGATCTGTCCCTCGACGATGCGCGGGTTGATCAGGTTGCCGCAGTCGTGCACCACGCAGTACTTCAGGATCGTGATCTCGGCGGTGTCCGGATCGGTCTCGACGATCACCGCGTGCATGCCGTTGGCGAACGTCGCGTGCGGCGGCGAGTAGTAGTCGCGCCCCTCGATGCCGGGCTCGTCGTCCTCGGCGACGGGCGGCTTGCCCGGGTCGCCCACCGCGAACTGGGTGGCCGCCTTGGACGCCTCGTCGAACGCGTACCGCAGCGGGTTCGACAGCACTGCCACGGTGCCGAGTGCGATCTCAGCACCCGGATTGCCACGAACCCGGACGATGCCTTCGACGATCTCCAGGTCTTTAGGGTCGGCCTCCAGCGCTTCGGCTGCCACGCGCAGCACCTTCTCGCGCGCCGCCCGCGCCGCCAGCGCGATCGCCGAGCCGCTCATCACGGCCGCGCGCGAGGCGAAGGTGCCTACCGCATAAGGGAATCTGCGGGTGTCGCCGGTGACCACCTCGACGTCTGCCATCCGGACGCCGAGCTCGTCGGCGACGATCTGGGCGAACACGGTCTGGTGCCCCTGCCCCTGGGTGGTCAGCCCGGTCGCCACCTTGACCTTGCCGGACGTCTCGATCAGCACGTGGCCGCCCTCGTACGGGCCGACGCCGGTGCCCTCGACGTAGCAGGCGAGGCCGATGCCGACCCGGCGCCCCTCGGCCCGGGCCGCCGCACGGAACGCCTCGAACGAGTCCCAGCCGACGAGCTTCTTCAGCTTCTCCATCGACGCCGGGAAGTCTCCCGAGTCGTAGACCAGCGGGCGGCCGTCCTGGAACGTCAGGCCGAAGTCGTAGGGCATCTCGTCAGGCTGGATGAAGTTGGCCTCGCGCACGCCAACGCGGTCGAGCCCCAGCTCGCGCGCAATTGCGTCCAGAGTCCGCTCCATGACGAACGCGCCCTGCGGCCGGCCGGCGCCCCGGTACGGCGTCACGATGACCGTGTTCGTGTACAGGCTCTCGAACTCGACCCGGTACGCGCCGGGCTTGTACGGGCCGAGCAGCTGGGTCGACGTCACGATCGGCACGATCAGCCCGTACGGCGTGTAGGCGCCGTGGTCGTGCCAGAACGTCACGTGCAGCCCGAGCAGCCGCCCCTCGTCGTCGAAGCCGACCTCGACGTGATGCTGCTGGGCGCGCTCGTGCGCGGCTGCGATGAAGTGCTCGCGGCGGTCCTCGGTGAACTTGACCGGCTGCCCGAGGGCGCGCGCCGCCATGGGCACGAGCACCTCCTCCGGCCAGGGATGCACGATCTTGACGCCGAACCCGCCGCCGACGTCCGGCGTGATGACCTCGACGTTCGTGAGGTCTAGGCCGAGCTTCGCGGCGACGGCGGCGCGCAGCCCGGTCGAGGTCTGCGTCGACGACCAGAGGCGCAGCCGCTGCGACTCGGTGTCCCACCGGGCCAGGACGCCCCGCGTCTCCAGCGGGGTGGACGCCGAGCGCTCAACGGTCAAGTCGAGCGTGAGCCGATGCGGCGCGCCGGCGATGGCTGCCTCGGTGTCGCCGTACTCCTGCATCATGCGGGCGCCGACGTTGCCCGGCACGTCGTCATGGACGAGATGGACCGCCGCCCGGGCCGCGTCGATGCCCACGACGGCCGGCAACGGCTCGTAGGTCACGGCGATCCGCTCTGCGGCGTCCTCGGCGACGTAGCGGTCACGCGCGACGACCATCGCGATCGGCTCACCCACGTGGTTGACCTCGTCGCGGGCTAGCGCATAGGCCGTGCGGCCGTGGGTGAGCGTGGGATGCGGGATAAGCAGCGGAAGCGGCTCGGCCAGCGGACCGGTCAGATCGTCGTAGGTGTAGATGGCGACCAGCCCGTCGACGTCGAGGGCCCCGGTGACGTCGATGTCGACGATCCGCGCGTGCGCGTGCGGCGAACGGACCAGGGCGGCCACCAGCGCGTCGTGGCCCAGGTCGTCGAGGAAAGCGCCGGCTCCGGTGATGAGGCGGCGGTCCTCGACTCGGCGGATGGGCTCGCCGAACATCTTGGTCATGAGCCGAGATCCTTCACGAGCACAGTCATGGTCGGCTCAACTCCGCGGCGCGAAGCACGGCGGCGACGATGTTCTGGTAGCCCGTGCAACGGCACAGGTTGCCGGCGATCATCTCGCGGGCGTCGTCCTCGCTCGGGTTCGGCGAGTCGCGCAGGCCGGCGGTGATCGTCGTCAGGAAGCCCGGCGTACAGAAGCCGCACTGCAGCCCGTGGCAGTCCTCGAAAGCCTGCTGCACCGGCGAGAGCTCGCCGCCGTCGCCCAGCCCCTCGACGGTCGTGATCTCGTGACCGTCGACGCTGACCGCGAGCAGCAGGCACGACCGAACCGGCTCGCCGTCCAGCAGCACAGTGCATGCGCCACAGACACCGTGTTCGCAGCCGACGTGTGTGCCGGTGAGCCGCATGTCGTGGCGCAGGCAGTCCGAGAGCAGGCGCCGCGCAGGGACTCGCACGGAATGCGCCGCACCGTTGACGATCAGTCGAACGTCGTAATCGGTCACGCCGCCGCCTCGGCAGCCGCGGCCCGCACCGCGCGGACGGTGAGCGCGCCGGCGAGGTGGCGCCGGTACTCGGCGCTCGCGTGGATGTCAGCCTCAGGATCCACCGACTGCACAGCCAGGTGGCGCACATCGTCGAGCGACGCGTCGAACGTCGCGCCGAGCAGCGCCGAGGTCAGGTCGACCACGAGCGGCGTGGGCGCAACCGACACGTACGCCGCCCGGACCGACGCGATGCGCAGGTCGTCGTCCAGCGAGACAATCGCGCAGACGCCGCACACCGCGTAGTCGCCGTGCCGCCGGGCAACCTCGACGAACGACGCCGCCGAACGTGCCGGCAAGGAAGGGAAGAACGCCTCGACGGCCAGCTCGCCCGGCTCGACGGCCGACTGGAGCGGCCCGAGGAAGAAGTCCGCCGCCGCGACGGTCCGCTCACCGGTCGCGCGCGCCACTCGCACCGAGCCGCCGAGCAGTGCGAGCACCGCCGGCATCTCAGCGGCAGGGTCGGCATGCACCAGGCTGCCCACGGTCGTGCCGCGGTTGCGGATGGTCGGATGCGCCACCAGGCGCAGCGCCCGCCGCAGCAACGGCTGCACCTGCCCCGCCGAATCGTCGTGTTCCAGTTCGGCATGCCTGGTCAACGCGCCGACCCGCACGCCGTCCGCGCCCGACCGTACGTAGGACAGCGAGCGCACCCGGTTGATGTCGACCAGATGGTGCGGCACGGCCAGGCGCATCGACAGCAACGGGACGAGGCTTTGCCCGCCCGCCAGCACCTTGCCGTCGCTACCCAGCCCGGCGAGCACGTCGAGCGTCTCGTCGAGCGACTCGGGTCGCGAGTAGTCGAAGGCCGAAGGCTTCACCGGGTCATTCTCTACGAGGCCCGCCCTCGTCGACGTGGAACGGCGATATCTCCCCTTCGGGTGTCTCGACCTTTCCGGTCGAGATCATCGTGCCGCCCTCATATGCGCGGCCGGCACCCAACGGCTCCTCGCGCAGGTGTGGCGGCGCCAGCCAACGCACGACGTGGTAGCCGACGAGCGCGATGATCGTGCCGAGCGCGATGCCGGTGATCGAGAAGTTGTCTGTGCCGGCGATCAGCCCGGCGGCCAGCGGGACGAGGTTCACCGGGTTGGCGAAGTCGATCGCGTTCTCGATCCAGATCTTCGCGCCGAGCAGCCCGATCATCCCGTACGTAGACGAGGTTCCAGCCGAATGCCGCCATCGTGACCTCCTGGGGATCCGCGGTGACCGGACGCTAGTGAGCGCGACGGTTCGCCCACATGGTGCAGTGTTGACAAAAACCGCCAGCCGGGCGCGGCGAGTACCGGGTTGGCGCGCTCGGCTGACGGTGGCCAGTCGCGCCCCTTTGCTCTGCCTACCTGTGCGCAACGCCATCCGCGCGGGGCGCCCACTGGTCGCCCGTTGCGTAGCGGTACGCAGAGCAAAGGACGCCCGAAGGGTTGGTGCTACCCCGGAACGCAGTGCGAGAACGCGAGCATCAGATGCCGCGCATCTCGATCACTTGCAGGGCCAGGGCGACGTCCAGGCGCAGGTGAGGGTCGGTGGTGAACGGCCCAACGATGCGCTCGAGCTTGCCGATGCGGTAACGCAGCGTGTTGTAGTGGAAGTGCAGCACGCGCGCCGTCTCGGCGACGTTGAGGTTCGTGTCGAGGAGCGTCTGCAGAGTGTGGCGCAGGTCGGTGGCCTCGGCGGTGTCGCGGGCCAGATCGCCGAGCACCTCCGCCGCGAACGAGCGGAGCTCGGATGCGTCCGGTACGAGCGAGAGCAGCCGGTGCACGCCGAGCGAGTCGAAGTGCGAGACGCTCCCCCGTCCGCGTACCCGGCGGCCGACCGCGACTGCCTTGCGCGCCTCGGTGTAGGCCTGCGGGATGCCGGACGGGTCGACCACCAGCCGGCTCACGCCTGCGCAGAACGAGCGGCGCCCGCCACCGCGATCACCGGCCACCGACGCGACGACCGCGTCGACCGTCCGGTTCACGGCGTCCTTCGGGTCGCCGCCGTCATCGGTCACGTCGACGGGCAGCAGCGCGACGACTTCCGAGCTGAACCCCACGACGGGCGCGGCCTTGTCGCGGGAGCGGACGACCTGCTGCCAGGCGGCGGTGAAGCGCTCCTGTGGCGAGCGCGGCGAGATCGGTGCGGGCGCCGCCGGGCGGTGGATGTCCTCGGGGTCGAGCTCGGCGACCACGACGACCATCGGCCGTCCGACGTTCCAGCCGAGCGACGTGCAGTGCGCGACGACCGCCTCGGCGTCGCCGGCGTCGCCGGTGAGCACGTCGCGCAGGTAGTCGCCGCGATACTTGTCCTCGACGGCAGACACAGCGAGCTGCTTGGTGATCGCCAGCGCCGCGACGGTGGCGGCGCGCTCGAGTGCCTGCACGCCCGGCGGCGGCAGGGACCCGCCCGGACGGTACGCGGCGATCCGGCCGTGGTCGGTACCCCCGGCCACGATCGACACCAGCGCGAGCTCGCCGGTACGCAGCCCTGGGGGTGCCTGGACGCCGGGCCGCAGCTGCTCGACCAGGAAGCGGCCCGTGTCGTGGAACAGCGGCAACTCGCGCATGGCCTGCCGCGTGCGCGGCGTACCGCCCTCGGCCCGGACGCGCCCGTCCGGCGTGCAGATCAGCACGGCGGCGTCGAGCAGGCGGGCCACCTCGTCGGCGATCTGTGGCAGGTCGCCGCCCTCGAGCACGATCGCGGCGAGCGCGCGGTGCAGTTCGTCGGCCCGCGCCATCGCGCCGGTCTGCCGGTCGACGAGCGCGGTGAACACGTCGGTGATCACGTCGTCGAACGCGACGCCGTCGGGCACCCGCAGCACCGGCATGCCGATCTGGTCGGCCACTTCGAGCACGGCGGGCGGCAGCTCGTCGAGGTAGCGGCCGAGCTTGATCGCGATCGCGCTCAGGCCGCGGCCGTCCAGGTCGGTGACCAAGCGGCAGAACGCGCCGGGGTTCAGTGCGCCGCCCGCGGAACTGGCGGCGCGGAGCGGGAATCCAGTGGTCAGCAGCAGCTCGTGCGGCTTGACCCACGGCAGGATGTCGGGCACCTCCATCACGTTGACCCGCCGGACCTCACGGTCCAGCCCCGCCGCGCCGGCGAGCACGCTCGCACCGCGCAGGCTGGAGATGCCGAGCAGCGACCGGACAGGCATTCCGTACCGCCCGGGATCGGCTGGCAAATCACGCATGTGGTCGGCCCGATCGTTGGCAACTGTGACCATCGGCAGACGCTACGCGCGATAGGTACCGTCGGCCAGCGGGCCTCGGTCGATGATCGCTGGCCGCCGGGGGGAAGGGACGGCCGGAGGATCGGAATGGCGACGGCGACGATGATGTCCCGCGCCGCGCTCCGAGCCTCCGCGCCGACCCGTCAGCGCCGCATGATCGCCGGGCCGGATCTGCCCGGCACGGTGCTCGGCAGCTTCCCCACCGCGATCTACATCCACGTCCCGGCTGGCTTCGGCGTGATTGCGTTGCTCACCCGCGACGCGGTCCGCGTGCCCTGCGGCATGCAGTTAGCGTCGTCCAGCGGGGAGTTCCCGCTCGATCGGCTGAGGGGTCCCGTGCGCGTCGGCGGCGGCGCGCTGCGGATCGGTACCGCCGAGATCACCGTCGGCCGGCTCGTTTCCGTGTCCGTTCCCCGGCTGCCGGCGCCTCGGCGGGTCGACAGCGACATCGACGTCGACGTCGACGTCGCGGACCCCGCGCGCCTGCTCGGCCTCGGCAGCGGGCTCACCCCGTCCGGCGACGACGTGCTGGCCGGCTACCTCGCTGGCGCCGCGGCCTACGGGCTTCCGGTCGACGAGTTGCGGACGTTCGTGTGCGCCGAGGCGCCGCGCCGGACCACGACGCTGTCGGCCGCGCTGCTCAGGCATGCCGCGGCCGGTGAGGCGATCCCCCAGGTCTGCCGCTTGCTGCTCGCGCTCGATGACGGCATCGGCACCGACGCCGCGCTCGCCGGCCTGCTGCGGGTAGGCCACACCTCCGGTGCCGCCCTTGCCGCAGGCGTGCTCGCCGCGGCACGTGCCGCGAGCGCGCCCCGGGCCGCTGCCGCATGATCGAACATGTCGAGGCGCGCGGTGGTGCGTACGCCGACTCGGTGACGCTCATGCAGGTCAGCCGCCGGGTCAGCGCGAGCGACGGCGTCGAGGCGGCGCTCGTCGCGATGGGGACGCCGCTCAACCTCGACCTTGCGCTCGGCATGGGATTCACACTGCCGGCCAACGGCTCGCCGGACGATCTGCTCGTCGCGATCCGGGCCCGCGACGACACCGCGCTGGCCGCGGCGCTGGCCGTCGCCGCCGACGCGCTCACCGCCCGACCGCGCCCGTCGGGTAACGGGCGCGCGACGGTGGCGCCGCGCACTGTCGGATCGGCGGCGCGCGACACGTCCGCGCTGGCGCTGATCTCGGTGCCCGGCCAGCACGCGTTCACCGAGGCAATGGACGCGCTCGACGCCGGCTGCGACGTGATGATCTTCTCCGACAACGTGCCGGTCGAGCAGGAAATACGGCTCAAGTCCATCGCCGGTGAGCGCGGCCTGCTCGTCATGGGCCCCGACTGCGGTACTGCTGTGGTCGGCGGCGTCGGGCTGGGCTTCTCGCATACGGTCGAGCCGGGACCGGTCGGCATCGTCGCGGCATCAGGCACCGGCTGCCAGCAGCTGCTGTGCCTGCTCGACGCCGCCGGGGTCGGCGTGACGGCGGCGCTCGGCGTCGGCGGGCGCGACCTGTCCGCGGCGGTCGGCGGCCGGTCGACCCTCGAGGGCCTGGCCGCCCTGGACGCCGACCCTGCCACCGAGCTGATCGTCGTCGTCTCCAAGCCGCCCGCCGCCGAGGTCGCGCGCCACGTTCGCGAGCGAGCCGACGCCTCGGCCACGCCGGTCCAGTTCGCGTTCCTGGGCGAGGGCCAGCCCGACCTCACCGAGGCGGCCGAGGCGGCGATCCGGGCGGCCGGCGGCCGCGTGCCTGAGTGGCCGCACTGGCCCGGCCGATCCGGCGCGCCCCGCCGCGGTGCGCTGCGCGGCCTGTTCGCCGGGGGGACGCTGTGCGACGAGGCGATGGTGATCGCCGCGGAGCACCTCGGCGAGATCCGCTCGAACATCCCGCTGCGTTCTGAGTGGCGCGTGGACGCGTCCGAACGTCCCGCCGGACACTCGATGATCGACTTCGGCGACGACGAGCTGACCGCCGGGCGCCCGCATCCGATGATCGACCAGTCGCTGCGCCTGGACCGCTTCGCCGTCGAGGCCGCAGACCCGACCACCGCCGTGATCCTGCTCGACGTCGTGCTCGGCCATGGCGCGCACCCCGATCCGGCGCGCGAGCTCGCACCGGCGTTCGCAGCCGCCGAGCTCCCAGTCGTCGTGTCGCTGATCGGGGCGCGCGCCGACCCGCAGGACTTCAACGAGCAGGCCAGCGTGCTGCAGAAGGCCGGCGCGCACGTGTTCACGTCGAACGCGCAAGCCGCACGATTCGCCTGCGGGCTGATATCTCGTGACTGAGCCTCCCGCCTCGGCCCTCCACTCCGCTCCTCGCTGCGTGCTAGCACGTCCAGCGCCCGAAGGCGCTGACGCTGCGGTACTCGCTGCGATGCTCATGAAGGACCTCGGCTCGTGACTGACCTGCTCCGCCGCGACCCCGCGCTGATCACTGCAGGCATCGACCTGCTTGCCGACGCGGCGCAGGCGCAGGCGGCGCCGGTGACACGCGTCGACTGGCGTCCGCCGATGGACGGCACGAGCGCCGACCTCGCCCGGGTGATGGGCGACCCGCGCCGGATCGCGGCGAATGCCGAGGCGGTGCGGCGGATGGTCGACACCCAGGCGCTGCTCGTCGACGTGATGCCTGCGGCCGACGCGCTGGGTCTCGCGCGCGACGACATCCTGCACGCGGGCCCGCCGATCACCTGGCAGCGCGCCTCCGGGCCGATGCGCGGCGCGCTGATGGGCGCCGCCACGTACGAGGGCCTGGTCGCCGATCCTGAGCGGGCGGTCGCGTTCTACGAGGCCGGCGCGGCGAACCTGATGCCATGTCACGACCACGGCGCGGTCGGGCCGATGGCCGGGGTCGTGTCGTCCAGCATGTGGGTGTTCGTGCTCGAGGACCCGGCCACTGGCGCGCTGGCGTACTGCTCGCTCAACGAGGGGCTGGGCAAGGTGCTGCGATACGGCGCCTACTCCCCCGACGTCCTCGACCGGCTGCACTGGATGTCGGTGTCGCTCGGGCCGATGCTGCAGGCCGCGGTGCGTGCGCACGGCCCGATCGACATCAAGGCGATCCTCGCGCAGATGCTGCACATGGGCGACGAGGCGCACAACCGCAATCGCGCCGGCACGTTGATGCTGCTGCGCGAGCTGCTGCCGTCACTGATCGACTCCGGATTCACCTCGTCCGAGGTGGCGCGAGCCGTGCGGTTCGTCGCCGGCAACGACCACTTCTTCCTCAACCTGGCCATGCCCGCGTGCAAGCTGACCCTCGACGCCGCGCGCGACATCCCCGGTTCGACCATGGTCGTCGCCATGGCGCGCAACGGCACCGACTTCGGCATCCAGGTGGCTGGCACCGGCGCGCAGTGGTTCACCGGGCCCGCTCTGGTGCCCGACGGCTTGTATCTCGGCGCATTCGGGCCGGACGACGCCAACCCCGACATCGGCGACTCTGCGATCACCGAGACCGCGGGGCTCGGCGGCTTCGCGATGGCGGCGGCGCCGGCGATCGTCCGCTTCGTCGGCGGCACGGTCGACGACGCGCTCGCCACGACCAGGCGCATGTACGAGATCACCCTGGCCGAGCATCCGGCCTACTCGATCCCGGTACTCGATTTCCGCGGGACGCCCTGCGGCATCGACGTGTCGAGGGTGGTCCGCACGGGCATCCTCCCGCAGATCAATACCGGCATGGCCGGCAAGATCGCGGGCACCGGCCAGGTCGGCGCCGGCCTGGTCACCCCGCCCGCCGACGCCGGCGCGGCGCACGCGCAGGTACTCGACGACGTTCAGCACCACCGCGACACCCGCCACGAGCACCAGTACGACCAGTCCGGGCACCTGCGTGGCGATCGGCAGCAACGCGAGCACAGCGGCTGCCGCGCCGAGACGGGTCGTCGACACCAGCCGGAACATCTTCCAGCGCGTGTAGCCGTACGTCGCCAGGTAGAGCACGCAGCCGCCGACCAGCAAGCCGGTGACGCCCCAGTCGAGGTGGTCGCCCGGGTGCGCGATCACCTCGCGCATGCCAACAGCCACCGAGATGACCGACGCGATCAGCGACAAGTGCCCGTAGGACATCACGTGCCGGGCGATGTCGGTCTGCACCTGTGCGGTCGTCAGCGCGTGCCGCATCGCATCGGCGGCGAAGTGGAAGTACACCCACCACAGAGCGCAGACGAGCACGAACGCGGCAGCGACGGCTGCGAGCACACCGGCCGTCAGGCGGTGTGCCGACGCTGCCGGCCCGCCGATCGCGACGACCGACTCACCCATGGCGATGATCAGCAACAGCCCGAACCGCTCGGCGAGGTGCCCCGGCTCGAACCGCATGTTTCGCAGGCGTCCGCGCAGGAGCGTCGGTGACGACAGATCGATGAGCGCCGCCGCGGCCCACAGCGCCTCGCGTGCCGAACCGTGAACAGCAGGCGCGCCAGGACGAGCCGCGCCCCCATGTAGGCGCAGCCCAGCAACCACCCGCGGTCGCCGTACGCGTCGGGCACTGCGAGCGCCATGAACATCCCCGCCAGGCCCACGCCGAAGATGCCGATGCGGCTCGACGCGCTGCTGACGTCGCGGGTGTTGGCGATGATCGACGTGCCGACCCACGACCAGTAGATCGGCACGAACACGACGAGGGCGCGGAGCACGCCGCCCCACGTGTGGTGCTCCTGCAGGAGCGATGAGACCTCGGTGACCGCGAGGACGTACACAAGGTCGAAGAACAGCTCCGCCCAGCTGACCCGCTTCTCGGCGAGCTCGACGTCGCTCACGCGGACACGTTACTGGGTCGCACGCTCCTGCCAGGCAGCCAGATCCGCGGGGGTGTCGACGTCGGCGGGGTCGCCCTCGCATGCCACCTCGACGACGAGATCCGGATGCGCGCGCATGAACGGGCGGGCGCCGTGGTCGCCGTCCGCGAGCGTTGCTACCTCCGTCCACAGTGGACGGTCGATCACGACCGGGTGGCTGCGCCGCCCGCTGTAGGTGGCCACGGCGAGCGGTGCGTCGACCGCGAGCACGCGCCGGACGGCGTCCGCGCCGATGCCGGGCGTATCGACGAGCACGATCGCCGCCCGCGTACCGGACGCGGCCGCCAGACCGAGGCGCAGCGACGAGCCCATCCCCCGCTCCGGATCGGGGTTGACCACGACGAGCGCGCCGGGCACCTCGACGCCGTCTCGCACCACCGCGACGACGTCCGCGCAACCCCCGTCGCGGAGCACCCGCACCGCTCGGTCGACCAGCCGCTCGCCGCCGAGCACGATCTCGGCCTTGGGGCGCCCGAATCGCGTCCCCGCGCCGGCGGCAAGGACGATGCCGCACGCCGTCACGGTCGGCGGAACGGCGCGAGCGCGACGGCGGTGCTCAGTGCCGCGACCGTGGCCTCGTAGCCCTTATCCTCCTTGGACCCGGGCAGGCCCGCCCGGTCGAGCGCTTGCTCGTCGTCGTCGCAGGTGAGCACGCCGAATCCGATCGGCACGCCCGAGCGCAGCGCCACCTCGGTCAGCCCGTTCGTGGCCGCCGCGCAGACGTACTCGAAGTGCGGCGTGCCACCGCGGATGACGACGCCGAGCGCCACGATCGCGTCGAAGCCGGACGCCGCCAGGCGCGCGGCCGCTACCGGCAGCTCGAACGCACCCGGCACGCGGATCTCGGTGACGTCGGTGACCTGCGAGTCGGCCAGCGCGCGCTGGGCGCCGTCGCGCAGGCCGTCCATGACCGTCGCATGCCAGCGCGCCGCGACGACTGCGACGCGCAGCCCGTCCGCACCGTCCACAGTGGACATTTCCGGCGCCCCGTGCCCGCTCATCGATCGGACTCCTCGATCTCGAGGTCATGACCCATGCGGTCGCGCTTGGTCTGCAGGTAGCGAACGTTCTCCGGGTTGGTGGACGTCGGCAGCGGCACCCGGCCGACGATGCGCAGGCCGTACCCCTCGAGCCCCGCCCGCTTGGCCGGGTTGTTGCTCAGCAGCCGCATCGTGTGGACGCCCAGGTCGACGAGGATCTGGGCGCCGGTGCCGTAGTCGCGCGCATCGGCGGGCAGCCCGAGTTCGAGGTTGGCGTCGAGCGTGTCGCTGCCGGCGTCCTGCAGTTGGTAGGCCTGCAGCTTGTGCAGCAGGCCGATGCCGCGGCCCTCGTGACCGCGGATGTAGAGCACGACGCCGCGACCCTCCCGCGCGACCGTGGCGAGAGCCGCGTCGAGTTGCGGGCCGCAGTCGCAGCGCAGCGATCCGAACACGTCGCCGGTCAGGCATTCGGAGTGCACCCGCACCAGTACGTTCTCGCCGTCGCCGATTTCACCGAAGACGAACGCGACGTGCTCGCGGTCGTCGTAGGAGCTGCTGTAGCCGACCGCGGTGAACTCCCCGTACCGCAACGGCACCCGCGCGGACGCCACTCGGGTGACGAGCTTGTCGAAGCGGCGGCGGTAGGCGATCAGGTCCGCGATGGAGATCAGCGCGAGCTCGTGCTCGTCGGCGAACACGCGCAGCTCGTCGACCCGCGCCATGCCGGCCGGGTCCTTCTCGCTGACGATCTCGCACAGCACGCCCGCCGGGTGCAGTCCGGCGAGCTCGGCAAGGTCGACGGCCGCCTCGGTGTGGCCGGGGCGGCGCAGCACTCCGCCCGCCTTCGCGCGCAGCGGCACCACGTGGCCCGGCCGGGAGAAGTCTTCGGCGGTGGCGTCCGGATTGGCGAGCAGGCGCATGGTCAGGGCCCGATCCGAGGCGGAGATCCCGGTCGTGGTGCCCTCGCGCGCGTCGACGGTGACCGTGTACGCCGTGCCGCGGCGGTCCTGGTTGACCCGATACATGGGTGGCAGGTCGAGGCGGTCGGCCTCCTTCTCGGTGATCGGCACGCAGATGTAGCCCGATGTGTAGCGCACCATGAACGACACGAGCTCGGGCGTCGCGAGTTCGGCGGCGAAGATCAGGTCGCCCTCGTTCTCGCGGTCCTCGTCGTCGACGACCACGACGGCCTTGCCCGACTTGATCTCGGTGATCGCCCGCTCGATGGAATCAAGCCGAATCCCGCCTTCGCGGATCCCCGTCTCCACCTCTCGCTGCGCTCGGGTGGATCCGGAGCTCCGCTCCGCGCCTTCGGCGCGGGCCGCGTCGCGGCGGCGGGGCTCTTCGCGCGAGCGCTCATCGCGTTCTTGGTTGGTCTCACTGCCGGCCTCGCTGCTCATCGCGCTTTGTCCGCTAGGCGGGCGACGTATTTCGCGAGGACGTCCACCTCTAGGTTGACCGGGTCGCCCGGCTGCTTCGCGCCCAGCGTGGTCGCGCGCAGCGTCTCGGGGATGAGGCCTACCTCGAACCAGTCGTCGCCGACCGCCGTCACGGTGAGCGACACCCCGTCGACGGCGATCGACCCCTTCTCGGCCACGTAGCGCGACAGCTCCGGCGGCATGCTGAACCGGACCGCGTCCCAGGCATCGCCTGGCGTCCGAGACACGACGACACCAGTGCCGTCGACGTGACCCTGCACGATGTGCCCGTCGAGGCGGCCGTCCGCGCGCACCGCACGTTCCAGGTTCACCCGCTCGCCCGCGCGCAGCGCGCCGACGACGGATCGCTTCAGCGTCTCGGCCATGACATCGAAGGACAGCGTCCCCGTGTCGGCGCCGACGACGGTGAGGCAGACGCCGTTGACAGCAACGGACGCACCATGTGGCGCGACCGTCGAGGCACGCACGGCAAGCACCGCCGAGTCGCCGCGTGACTCGAGCGCGACCACTTCGCCGAGTTCTTCGATGATGCCCGTGAACACCGTTACACCCCTTCTGACCAGACCGGCCGCGCCACGATCTTCACGTCGCCGCCGATCCGGCTCACCGTGTCGACCTCCAGTGTGAGGGCATCGGCGATCGTCCCTATTCCCGCGTCGCCCAGCGCGGACTGGCCGGTGCCCAGCAACTTCGGGGCAATGTAGGCAATAACCTCGTCGACGCAGCGGGCCTCGATGAATGCCCCGGCCAGGGTCGGGCCGCCTTCGAGCAGCACGTGTCGCGTCCCCAGGTCGTGCAGAGCCTTGAGCGCGAAGCGAGGGACCGCGGTGTCGAGCAGCAGCGTCTCGGCGGCGTTGTCGAGCACGCGCGCGCTCTGCCGGACGCGGTGGCGGCGGTCGAGCACGACGCGCAGCGGCTGGCGGCCGGCGAGGCGGTCGTCGGCGTCGCGGACGGTGAGGTGGGGATCGTCGGCG
>WNGH01004800.1_pt1 | contig 21804 bp, 19 predicted proteins | sample 5400631 | NCBI WGS metagenome assembly WNGH01 (sample SAMN13153373, study PRJNA577476) | soil metagenome | isolation source: 115 cm soil or saprolite under Garry oak tree replicate 1 | place: USA:California | collected 2016-06-15
AGCGAATCTTCTTCAAACCACTTCTTACGATTGCGCCCCGGCCTTTCGGTATCTGGTCGATGGAATCAACTTCCCCGGGTGTAAACACGTCCGTGTACTGAGCCGCGACGTTGATGTTTTCCTGCGCGAAATCTTTGACGGCGCGTAGGGTCCTTCGCGCCGGAGCCCGAATTCTTGGGTGGTGACCAATTCCTGGCGCGATTTGTCATCCGCTCTCGTTCGTCGGTCGTTACCGTGTGTACTTTTGTGTTACACAACATCAAAGACAGATGTCCCTGAACGATCCATTCTGTTTGAAAGAACCTTGGTCGCGGTTTTAACCGCAATCACGATGCCGCTTTAAGCTCCAATTGTGAAGAGACTGTATTCAGTCGTCCCGTCACTTTCACAGCCTTTCTCAATTAGCCAAATCCGACCGCCTGTTGGCATTGCAATTGCCGAATTCGATTGCGAGCAATCGCAATAAGTTTCGAATGCGTGAAAAGGAGAAAGAAATGGGTTTACCAAAACTTAAGAGTGAGAGCGGAAAGATCGGCTATATCATCCTATGGCTGTTGGGCGTTCCGGCGAGTATCCTTTTATTAATTTTCCTTCTGCGAGGCTGTACTTAATCCGCCGGAAATTAACGGAAGCTTTTATAAATTGTTTGCTTGCCCGTGAAGTGGTGGTCGAGCAAGCGACTAAAACTGGACATGCGACTAATTACGGTAAAAGGTCCAAACGGAAGCGCCCAAGATATTGCACGGATCGCTTTCTCATCAGGCATCGCGGAAGTTACTGTTCAGCAAGGACAAACCTTGCATGCAACTAAACCGGAAACCCTCAATGATATTGTCAAAATCGGGACTGCCACTCCGACTGCCAAGAAGTTCATCGATGCGCTGATTGCTGCGCCATTTTTCAATCAAGAGGAATACACCATCGCCGTTAAGCAACCACGATCGATCATTTCATCGGAGAAACTCTCAAACATCACGCGTCCGCTCGTCGAGCCAACAATCGATATTCTGGAAGAGCTTTGGCAGTTCAGCCACGTCAGCTTCGGTTTTGTCGGTCGTATTTTGATAGGCGCATTTCTGTTGGCCTACGGAATGATCCAGTTCAAGTTGCTGTTCATGATCGCTGGATTGTTATTTATTCCGTTGTTACCTCCGATGCTCGCGATGGGGTTCGGGATTTGGACGCGCCAGTTCCGATTGGCAGCACAAGGTATGCTTGCATTCGTTGTCGCCACAATCCTTTTGCTATGCGGAGGCGTGTCGGTGGCTCTCATGACAAGCCCGCCTTTGCTCTACAATGAATCAAACTCATTGCTGGCAGGCTTTCTTATTTCTCTTGCGGTCGGCGTCGCTGCCGGACTGGCCACGGCTGACGACGTAGGCCGTCGCGAAATGATTGGTTTGGCTGCGACCGCTCAGGTTGCAATTTTGCCGGTATGGTTTGGAGTGTGCTTTGTCTTTGGTTTTCCAGCCTTGGAAAGTATGCCGCCGGCTCGACGTGCGATCAGTCTAGTCGTCAACGTAACGTCTATTGTCATAGCTTCATTTATCACCTATGCAGTTTTGGGGATGAAGCGTGTGCAGCATCTTCGACAACGTTAACGACAACTTAACATTTCAGAGACTCAGCCTCGATGAGCTTCCGAAAAAAGGAGGAATGGAAACGATTGCTCCGCCCTGTTTGTCGGCTTGTGTTTGCAGAAACGTTGCTCCTATGTGTGTTCGGCTTCTCATGCATCCTGTACTGTTTTGAACATTGAACTTCGAATAGTTGGCAGCAATAAACGGCTTTTTCCGACGGTACAAGTCTTGATTTGCGAGGTCACATGCGGGCTGAAGATTGTCTGAAGCCCAACTATTTCATATAGGGGAGGAATAGCAATGGCAGACGCGGGGTGAAGGAAATCGATAACCAACCGGAAGTACACGAGCGTTCGGGAAATGAGTGAAGCAATGAATAAGAATCGCAATAAGCTCAATCAGCCGCCAACCGGAGAAGGTAAGAAACAGAGTCCGCGCTCTGGGGCCGCAAACAAATTGAACAAACGGTCCGAGGTTCTGCAAGCAACTGATGCCCGGCAGAACGTCGGTAGCGCTGCGGATGAAGACGCGGCAGCATCGGCGCCGTCAAGAAATCCGAAGAGGGAAAAAGCAGGAAGATAGCCGAGCAATTTGAGAGAGAGGAGAGCCTATGGGCGAGCAACATTCACAGAAACAAGGGCTGAAGTCTTCGGCCCAAAAGGAAGATCGAGCACGTGATGCCTACGCCGAACTGCCGGCCAGCAGCAGAGTCGCGGGAGCATTTGGCAAGAATCGACGTAGCACGCCTTCGGATGACGAGCTGTCACTGACTATGAGCACAAAGGGCTCAGTTCGAAATACCAAGGGCAAGCGCGAACGAGGAAGCAAAAGCAAAGACTGATCAATCGAATCTGAGCGGCGAAAAGTTAAGTTTTAGTATCCATGACGTCACATCGCTGACGAAGTGCGGATATGTTCCACTCCTGGTTTGTAATGGAGACTCGAGATGAAAACCAACAACGGTGACTTTATCAGAAGTGACGGAAACAAACTCTCCAGCATCGCCGCGGTTCAGGAAACCCATGGAATGGGCGCGGACTGTCAGTTTACTATCAGCGAAGAAGAACTCTGCGAATATTTGGTCATCAAGTACCAAAACCAGTTTCCGCTCACTGACGACAGAAAACAGGAATTCCAACAGGACCATCGACTGTTAGCGGATACGATAAGACAGAACGTGGTGAAACGAAAAACTTTTGATCCACGGCCTTACGGCCGCGGCTACTGAATGCCTTCCGGCGCTGTGAATTAAACTTCCGATACATCAGACTCTTAGATCAAGCAAGTCAACAACTTCGTGGCGCTCGGATTGATTTGACAATGCCAGATTGACGGGCGACGTTCGAATTGCTGCGAAGTGTTCAAAGACTGTCTACTGCGAGCGCCAGGGTTAACGACGGTCGCCGTGAACCTCGGATGCTTGGCCAACCCTCGTAAATCATAGCGAATTCCATTTTTTATGCATCTTTGTGGCTTCACTCATATCGCAGCGCCACTAATGGATCTACCTTCGTTGCGCGACGTGCCGGGACGCAGCACGCGATGAAAGCAACCACAATCAACAATGCCGCTACCACACCAAACGTAATTGGATCTCGCTCCGTAACTCCAAATAACAACGACGACATAACTCTGGTCAGCGCTAACGCACCGGCGAGTCCGACGACGACGCCAATCAACGCCAGAATCATTCCCTGCCGCACGACCAGCTTCAACACGTCAAATGGTCGTGCGCCGAGCGCCATTCGTACTCCGATCTCCTGTGTTCGCTGTGCAACGGAGTAAGACATGACACCGTAGATTCCCGTCGCGGCGAGGATCATCGCGAGCAGGGCAAACAGCCCAAGCAAGGTTGTGCGATACCGCGCCCCGGCAGCCGACATAGCGACCCACTCGGTCATCGGCCTTACTGCTGCGATTGGCTGGTCCGGATCCAACGCATTCACTTCTTTGCGTACGCCACCGACGAGGCTCAGCGGATCCCCCTGCGTGCGGATAACGAGACTGACCCGAACAGGCTCTCGGGTCGGCGTGTACATCGTGGCGGATGGCTCACCTTGCAATGATCGATGGCGAATGTCGCCAACGATGCCGATGATCTCGTAGGGCTCGTCCCTGATTCCGGACCAGATGATCAGTCGCTTGCCCAGTGCTTCTTCGTTCGGGAAGACGCTGTCGACGAAAGCCTGGCTGACGACGATCGCCTTGTCGCTTTGGCGCACTTCCTGCTCAGTGAAGTTGCGGCCGCGCCGCAAAGGGATTCGCATCGCGCTGAGGTAGTTTTGATTCACTCGACGAAAGTCGGCAAAAGCTTTATTGGACGCAACGACCGGACGGCCTTCGACTGCGTAAGGCATGTCGTTAGATTGACCACTGAGTGGCAGGTCAGTAATGAAACCGACGGCTTCGACACCCGGTAAGCCGGCGATACGTGTCTCGAGTTGCTCGAAAAAGTTCGACGTCTTTTCCGGCGTGTTGTATTTCTGCGGCGGCAAGTCGACGCGCAGAGTCAAAACGTTGTTCGGATCGAATCCGGGATCGACGTTTTGCAGTGCAACCAAACTCCGGATGAGCAGTCCGGCTCCGATCAACAACAACACAGCGATAGCGCTTTCGAACACGACGAGTAAACTGCGCGTGCGATTCTTCAGCGTCGCTTCACCGCCGCCTCGTATTCCATCTTTCAAGGCGTCGACGAGATTTTCTTTCATCGTGCGGAACGCGGGCGCCAGGCCAAATAGCAGACCCGTTGCAAGCGAAATGAGAAGAGTGAACGCCAGAACCGTAGCATCGATCTTCACGTTAGCGGTGCGAGGAATATTGTCTTCTCCGAGACTTACGAGCAGTTTGACTCCCGCCACCGCTAGCAAAGCGCCAAGCGCGCCACCGAAAATCGCGAGCAAAAGACTCTCCGTAATCACTTGACGGATGATTCGTAGTCGATTGGCTCCAAGTGCCGTTCGCATCGCAATCTCTTTCTGCCTGGCAGCAGCACGGACCAGCAACAGATTTGCCACGTTGGCGCACGCGATCAGCAACACAAAACCAACAGCGCCGAAAAGAATAAAGAGCATCGTTCGGCTCCCACCCACGAGTATCTCGCGCAAAGGAATGAGACGCAGGTTCCAACCTGTGTTTGAGTCGGGATATTGTTGTTCGAGTTGAGCTGCGATTAGATCGGTGTCGGCCTGCGCCTGGGCCAAGGTGACGCCTTCTTTGAGTCTTCCCATAGGTCGCAGGAAACGCGGCCCGCGCATTTTCATCTCAGGATCGGAGTCGAAGTTTAGCGGTACCCACAACTGCGCATCCTGTGGCAGGACCACCTCTGCCGGCATCACGCCGAGAACTTCGTAAGCTTTGCCGTTGAGGATGATGGTCTTGTTAACGATGTTCGGGTCGCCGCCAAAGCGCGTCTGCCAAAAACCGTGACTGAGCACGGTTACATGATCCTGACCGGTCTTTTCATTCTCGAGCGAGAAGCCACGACCGAGAGCCGGACGTACGCGAAACGTGTCGAAATAATTTCCCGTTATGGCCGATGAGGTGATACGTTCGGGTTCACCGCTGCCCGTGAAGTTCATGGGAAGAATGGTCGTGGACGACGCGGCAAATTGTTCGAACGTTTTGTTCTGACTGCGATAGTCGAGGACCTCGAGTGGCCCAACGCTTCCGCGGTTGCCGCCGTTGCGGAGGTTGCCATATACCCAGACGAGTCGATCGGGATCCGGATAGGGAAGCGGCTGAAGTATAACTGCATTAACTAAACTGAAGATTGCAGTGTTGGCTCCAATTCCGAGAGCGAGTGCGATGAGGATGATCGCCGTAAAGCCCGGGCGCTTCAACAAACTCCGCACACTGAATCGAAAATCCTGCCAAAGGTCTTCAATGAATCTCACGCGACGCATATCTCGACACTCTTCCTTTCGTTGGTCCAAACCGTGCATTGCGCGTAACGCAGCGTAGCGCGCCTCTTCTACCGACATGCCGGCGGCGGTATTCACCTCGATCTGCCGCTCAAGGTGGTAGCGCAGTTCCTCATTGAGCTCGGCTTCGACTTGACCGCGGCGAAACAGTGACCGAAGCCGCAACGGCACAGTGTAAAACCAGTGTTCCAAACGCATGGCTCAAGCCTCTTTTAGCTGCACCACCAGCGAGATGGCCGTCGATAACCGATTCCAGTTGGCAGCCTCCCGCTCTAGCTCTTTCCGGCCAGTACGCGTCAACGTATAAAACTTCGCGCGTCGGTTGTTTTCGCTGGGCTTCCACTCGGCCTTGATCCAGCCCTCTTGTTCAAGCTTGTGCAGAGCTGGGTATAGCGAGCCGTCACTGACCTGCAGTGTGTCGTCAGAGACCTGTTTGAGGCGTTGACCGATCGCCCAGCCGTGAAGCGGCTCCAGGGCTAGGATCTTCAATATCAGAAGGTCCAGGGTTCCCTGGACAAGGTCTGTCGGTTTACTCATAGCTCTCCATCGGTTACCGAGGGAAGTGTACATGCTCTCCTCTCGGTAAGCAAGGGGTAATAAGAATCCGAAGCTGATTACAGAACTCGGCTTGATGCTCAATGCCCCTGCCTGGCGCGCCATGCGCATTGATTTTTGCTTAGCCGTTTCGTAAGTGGTGAAAATAAAGGAGCGAAAATTTTGATTCCCAAGCTGAAAGTTGCGGGTTCGATCCCCGTCGCCCGCTCCATTTTTCCTAAGTGAATTCTCAGACCGATTTTCAAAAGCTAGAAAAACTTTTAGAACCGTGGTGCCAACGTCCCCCGATCGTCCGTAACCCGTCGGCGAGTCGCCAGCCGAGCTTGTCGTCGGGCACGAGGTCGAGTGCTTGCAACGACACCGCGCGATAGCGCTCTAAGTGCCGTGCATCAGCCCGCGATCACAAGGCGAGCCTTCCAAAACCACGGCCTTGATGTTGTCGTTCGATAACTTGGGATTTACCTGTGCGGAATTATTAATAGCGCTCGTCTGGAGAAAAAGAAGCATCAAGAACACAATGACTAATCTGTTTCTTAAGCTCGACGGAATTAAGTCCCTCTCCCTTCTATCAAGGTCTTTAACTCTTCCGCTCGTAAATACGCACTCCTACTTTAATTCAGATTCAATTTACGGTGAAGAGTCTAACGGTTGAGTTGACGCGGCGCTGAAAAGCAAGGATGAATTATGAAGGATGAACCGAGCTTTGTTTTTATTCATCATTCCGCCTTCATCCTTCATCGTTGCTCACGCTATCGCCGCTCACGTCCAACGAGTTATTCGACAGCGTGCAGCTAGAAGACTAATATCCTACGGCGCAGTCTATGGCTTCTTGTATAGATTAGAACTTATTTGCTGGGCAACAATTCGCCATTGCCCCTTCTGTTTTATGTATGTATGCGTATAGCGACGTTCTTGATTGACTTCGTTGCCCTTATACTTGAATCCCCATTTCGCAAGACCGGTAACAACGGCAGCGCCTTGATAAATCTTCACCCGCACATCTTCCGTAGTAAACGGATTTGTCCAAATAAAATCAGGGTCGGGAGAACCTGCTGAATCTTTTATTTCCTCCGCCTTGTTTCTGATTCCCCCATTCCCGGCTGTTACAATCATGTCGTCAGCAAAGAGTCGGTCAAGGGCTTTGGCATCCGCTTTCGTTATGGCGTCAGCCCAGGCGCGATTCAATTCCACAACTTGTTGCTCGGTTTTACTCAGCTTGCCCGAATTCTTATTCGTTTGACTATGAGTAATAGAGCAAACAAAAATTGCCATAACCAGAGCCATAAGGAACCGTTTCATCTGTTTCTCCTTTTGGTAAATCTAGTCGTTTCGCATTTAAGGGAAGCTGTAGAACGGTCGAGTTGACGCGGCGGCGCGAATCAAAGCACCCTTCGCCGCACTCCCGATCCATCGGGACTCCAGAGCCGCTCCCGCCGCTCGCAGGCCATTCTCCATACCGATTCCCTGGTCTCACTGGAGCCGGTTGATGTGGACCTAAATTGTCCGGTTGAATATATTCACCTCCGGTGAAGAAAGTCCGCGCATAGCCGAGGACGCTTTCCATATGCCGGAGTAGTTCAAGCGGCGTCCTAACTTTTGGAGCAGCGCGAAATGAGTAGAAAGAATCTGGCGCGCCACTTAGGGCTTTCTGCGTGCGGTAAGCAAGAGCAGCAAGGAAGTGCCGAAGAAGTTCGCGTTTGTCGTCCATACGTGGCATCTACCTGAAATGGGTAGCCGCCCAGCGCGCTGGAATTCACCCGCCCGCGCCATGATAACACGCAAGCCGAAGGCGACAGTTTGATGGGAGACAAGTTAGCGAATTGTTGGGCCGCCCATAGTGGGAAGCAAACTACGTTTACTATTGCTGGATGCGCGTTAGTTGCGAAGACATAACTTGCCAATGCCCTTGCGGTTTCGCGTAAGTGTCGATATAGCGCATCTGCATTGTCCGCGTCTGTCCGTCGCGTTCCGTTGTTTGAATAACGCGCCCGGTCAGAATCACCTTATCGCCTTCGACACGAGACTGCTCGCCCTCGGTCGAAAACTTCGGCGACGGGCGACCTGAATTTTGCGCGGATTTGAGTTGGGCCAAAATATCTGCTTTGGTTTGCACTGATCCGTTGGGAAGCGTTAGTTTGAAATCGTCAGACAAAATCCGCTTCATCGCTTCCGCGTCGCCACGCTCATATGCGTCGAGCCAGTCGCGTTCCGATTTTCTCACTTCACGCTCAGCTTGGCTTAACGGTTCCTTGTCGCGGCCGACCCAGTCAATTAACATTTCAGAGACAATGCCATTGGCGTCGCGCAGGAACGTAATCTGCGCGTCGGCGTTAAGCGCGAATTTATCTTTGCCTGTTGCGCGGAGCGCCGCTCCGCGGCCTCCGATGCGCTGATAATAGAGCGCTCCGTCTTTCACGCTGATCTCTTTGTTCCCGTACTTACCGACGTAATCTTGCAGGGCCGCGGCCGAAACTTGAAGTGAGACTGTATCCTTATTCAGGATCGCGGTTCCGAATGGCTCGTTGAAAAATTTATTCGGCTCGACGATCATCCGCTCACGTGAATAATCGTAAATGATTTTGAACCGCCGCAACACGCCCGCGCCCAAGCTCCCTTGTCGCCCGCCGATGCCGGTTATCCCGGAGGATGAGTCGGGAAAGATAGCGGGAACATTTTCAAGTGTTTGACCGCCTAGCTGGAATTTTTTGACTTGTCCGGTATAGCCCGTTATCTCGCCGCCGACGCCCCTGCCCAAGATCGTTTTCGTTGCGCCTTCGGGCAATCTTATTTCCGGCTTCGAGCCAACATCGAGTGATAATGCGTGGCTTCCACCTGTGTCAACGACGAGCTTCACAGGAATTAGTTTGTCATCCGCGACCGAGGCGCTGGTATAAGGTCGCCCGCCCTCATCAAAGGTTAAAGGCAAAATAGTTCCCGTGCCGGTGTATTTGTATTTTGAAGGCTCGTAAAATCTAACGGTACGCTTTTCCCAATCAACTTCGACAACGAGTGTAGCGAAAACTGTTCGCCCGATAACACCGTCGTGAGTTGCCATAGTTCTCGAGTCAGAAGACGCTGGAGAAACGACTAGTCTGCCGTTCGATAACTCTATCCCGCCGATGTTGAAAGTCACGTTGTCGGCTATCGAAGCCTCTCTGCCTGCGCCAGCACCGCCGGCTCCGCGAACCGCCATTTTGCCCGTGATCTTGAGATTGAGCGAGTCGGCAATCTCGGGGTTCTGAAGAACCGTGCCTTGTGCACCCGTATCAAGAACAAAGCGCAGCGGGCGCGAACCGTTGATGCTCACGGGAATCACCATCCAATTACCTTCAACCTCGAATGGGATCTCGACCACGCTTTTCCCATCAGGGAAATTTAGTTTTAGTAACTGCATGCCAGGCATTTGACGCTGGACCTGGGGCGTTTGCGCCGTACCGGTTGCCGAAACTAAACCAAGATCGAAAACCATGATTGACGCCAAGATCCAGAAACTGCTTTTTAAGAACATTGATTTGTCTCCCGATTTTTGAAACTAACTACCCGGCGACTTGAGACCCTTTATCAGCAACTCGGCGATGTGGGCGGCTTGCGCCTCGACATCTTTTCGCTTTCCGAGTTCGCGCGTGCTAAGGCTGTAAGGCAGCAACGCATTCGTGGCCACGAGCAGAGCACGCGCCGTTCCTCTAATATCTTTGAAAACAAACTCACCGTCGCTTTTTCCTTCCTTTAATAATGCCGCGAACACTCGCTCCTCTTCGTCAAAATGGCGATTGTGCCGGACCAGCAATGCGGGTCTAATCGCCGCTAAGACATCGCTAAGACTCTCGGTGTAATGCTGCACGCTGTCGAAGCGAAAAAGAACGCGCTCAAGCAGCATCCGCCGTAAGCGGGCCACCGCCGAACCATTTGAGTGCGCAATTCCCCGCAAACGCTCGTTCAAGCGATCGACGATCCTATCGACCCGTGCCAGCGCGATTTCTTCTTTGCTCTTGAAATGCAGATAAATAGTTCCTTTGCCGATGCCGACTTCTTTTGCAACGTCATCCATGGTCATCTTCTTGTAACCGTAACGCGCCAGTAGGCGGTCGGCGGCATCAAGGATTAAATCGGATATGTCTTCACGGACGGCGATTGCTCTCATGGCGTAATGAATGACTCAAATGACTTATGACCATAATAGGAATCCGGTCATGTATCGCAGTCTAAAAACGTCCCACTTTCTAAGTGGTTCCATTATTTCCTGGCTGATTTTCCGAGTGCTTCTTAACCGCGGCTTCTTTTACGACTTTCGTAGGTTGCTCCGGGGAATAATCGTCCGAGCCAAAGTTGAGGTCGTAGTACGAACGACGTGCACCTTGATTCCATCAAGGGAGTTGAAGAGCGCTCGCAACGTGTGAAGCGTTAGGAATCCCGCGCTCTTGAATCAGACTGTGCGGTGCGAAGTTGCAATCATAATTCCATCGATTCAGTTTTTGGAAAAGGTCTGGAGCTTTTTGGGCGGTAACTAAAATCAGGATTTATGGAATCCGACAGCCTGCAGCACTTCGGGTGTTGTCAACAGTAGCGGCACTCTCTCCTTAACAATAAAGAGAGACGCATTTGTATGCCAATGTGACGGAACTCTATACCCCAAAGGATAAGTTATTTCCTTCATGTAAAAGCCGTCGACGACGTGCTCGCTTAAGGCATGGGCAGCAATCTCTTCTGTCGCCAGCCTTGCGCCGGTAAATTGAATTCGTTCTTCCGTCTCGTTCACAGGCTTACTCAAGAGGGTCACCCTAGGCGTGCTACGGTTTAAAGCCAACACTGTGCCAGAGCTTTGAGCAATCAAACAGTCTTCCTTGCGTCACCACGAATCTAACTTTGCGGATATTACTGATATTGTCCAGCGGATTCGCATTGAGGATGATTATGTCGGCGCGCTTGCCGGCTTCAATTGTCCCGACTTCGTTCTCCAGCTTCATCACGCGCGCTGGTGTGATTGTCGCCGCCTGAATTGCTTCCAATGGCGTCAAGCCTGCTTTCACATAAAGTTCCAGTTCGCGATGTAACGTATGACCCGGAACTCCCACATCTGTGCCGGCAACTATGGGAACGCCTGCACGATGTAAACCTCCGATAGTCTTCAAGAGAACATCCAATACCAACCGTAAACCTTCGGCTTCGTCGGCTGACTCGCCTTTCTTGTTTATTTGGACGACCAACTCAGGCGGCACCTTCGTCGCTCCCGGCTCGAAAGTCTCAATCGGCATATTCATCGGACGAAGGAGCAATTCCAGCACCGCAATCGTCGGATCAATCACGGTGCCGTGGTCCTTAAAGAACTTGAGCGCGTATTTCGAATTTGCACCGTCCAGATTAATTGAAACCGGCGGGTTATTGCGATTCCGATTAGGAAAGAAACCGGTCTCGACATAGTTCATATGATTGATTTGATCCATGCCGGCTTCGACGGCTTGGAGCGCGTTCAAACCTTTGGGAACATGCCCGGTGACGGTCATGCCAAGCCGGTGAGCTTCAGCCGTAATCGCTTTGAGAGTTTCCAACTTGACGTTATCTCTGATTTTGATTTGTTCGTAACCGGCGTTCTTATAACGCTGGACCGCTGTGCGCGCTTCTTCAGGAGTGTCCACTTGAACGTCGAATGTGTGATACTCATTTTTGCCATCGATGTACCCAGCCAAAAGCATTCGCGGTCCAAGTCCGCGTTTTTGCTTCGCGGCGTCGCGAAGGGTGGTGCCAAACTCAATCTCGTTCCCAACATCACGCGCGGTGGTAATTCCTGCGGCCAGATAAGTTGGGCCGAACTCAACCTGGTAAAAATGTGAATGCATATCCCAAAGGCCAGGCAGCAGGAATTTGCCGCTGACATCGATCGTCTTTGCTCCATCAGGGATTTTGATCGCAGATCGAGAACCGACGGCAATTATCCGATCTCCATTAATGACAACTGCGGAATTTTGTATGGGAGGTTTGCCGGTAACATCTATCAAGGTCGCGCCCAACAAAACTAATGGACTCTCGTTTTTCGGACTCAATTGATTCGCAACCTGCGTCAACCGATCGATTCCATCTTCGACCGTTCTTTTCAGGAAGAACGAAATGGCTGAGTCGTAGCCGTCCCGGATTGCGTACAGGTTCGTTTCAATATCGCTGCCGAGATTTATGGCCGCCACTAAACGGTTCTCTGCATCGAGCCAAAGAGTTTGGCGTCCCCAGCCTCCGCGCCAGTTATTTCCGCTAAGGTGATAACGAGTGAGAACAATCGGTTTGCCGGAAAGCGTCACGGTGTCTTGGCCGCGAAACTCGACGAACGCTTCGCCGATTGGCAAAAGGGGAATGGAATCCGGACGTCCATGCGATAGCCAGTAGCGAACCAGCATCATCTCCATTGCGATTGGAACGTAGACACTTAAAGTAAAAAATTTGTCTGATACGTTCGCGCTCGTGTTGCGCCCACGGTCCTGCACATTCGCCGTCTTACCTTGAATCACAACGGAAGTGTTTTCTTCGGTCTCCAGCAGAGTGGGGCCTTTGGTGTCAAAGGTCACTGGCGCGAAGTCCGCTTTCGTCCGCAAGGTCGTATTCACCAGAGGCTTCTTGTCTTGCTCGGCGAACGGCATGTCGGTCTTGGCCTGGATAATTAACTCGCCGCCGGCAGCTCGGCTGATCGCGTAAGTCTCTTCCCCTCGAATCTGTTTGGTTTCGTAAAATCGAAACTTGCCCGTCTCGACTGGTTGAGCGCTATTGTTTCGTTCCGCAGCTTTAGCAGTCTGGATTTGTGCCTTGCCGCTTATTTCAAATCTCGACAGAACCAAAAAAGAGAGTAGTAGGATTACGAATCGCTTCATGTTTGGCCTTCCAACTATACTTTCGTTCTTAGTGTATAGAATGTGCAAGATTTCCGGGGGACTTGATCACCTCAATTGCCAACGTTGGAGACATTAGTCACGCTCTTAGTCTAACTATAGACGGTTGCGATCAGTAGAAGTGTTAATATGCGTCTCGCCATGGTTTCTCTCAAGGTTTTCGTACATCACACAAAGCTGATCGAGGAAAGCAGTGGCCGCATCTTATAAACCATCCGGGAACAACGTTGTTCGACGGACCCATTTTTCACAAAGCTGCCTGACGAAAGCTGTTTATCCGCTAGGGCTTCAGATGCCGCGGCACGCCCACGAGCCAGCTTCGTTTAGCATCGTTCTGAGTGGCGGCTATTCGGAAATATATGGACGAAGCGCACGCGAATGCCAGTCTTCACTGATCGTTTTCCATCCGGCAGGAGAGACACACTCAGTTGATTTTGGAAAGGAAGCCGTTCGCATCCTTAGCGTAGAACTAAACAGCGGCTGGTACGAACAGCTTCGCGATTGTGGCCACATATTGAATCAACCAACAACCCTCAACGGCTTTCCGTTCTTGTTGGCACGCCGACTATACGGTGAGTTTCGTCGGACCGATGAATTTAGTGCGTTGATCGTTGAAGGTCTGACACTCGAACTCTTAGGTGAAACTTCTCGCGCACTTGCGAGTACGCACAACTGGCCAATATGGTTGCGACGAACAGAAGAGCGGTTGCATTCCGAGTTTCTAAATCAGACTTCAATTAGCGAGCTTGCTGACAAAGCGGGTGTCCATCCAGTTCATCTGGCTCGGACCTTTCGAGCGAAAAATGGTTGCACAATTGGGGAGTATAAACGCCAGCTTCGGTTGGAGTTCGCGTGCAAACAAATCTCATCAAGAGACCTGTCTTTAGGTGAAATTGCGCTGGCTGCCGGATTTTCCGACCAAAGCCATTTCGCCAGGACTTTCAAGAATCACTTCGGCGTTACCCCTTCCGAATACCGAAAGTTATCTTCAAAACGTTAAGCCTCTACCAAAACGTTTCTTTTCTTCAAGCAGACTGAGTTTTATTTATGCTAAAAGAGAGACGTGAACTTCATAGCATCCCTGGCATGTGCAGTACTGGTGGTCGTTCCGCTGACACACATTGAAACCGCGCACGCGCAAACGGCCACGGTCCCTCCGATAGCACAAAATCGTTCCGCTGGAAATATCCAAATGACCCTCGCGGATTATTTTCAGAAAGTTGCGGGCTTGGGATTCTCTGGCGCCATCCTGGCCTGCAAGGATGGTCAGATTCTTCTCCGTGACGGTTACGGTTGGGCTGACGAAAAGAGGCACATCGCAAATACTCCGGAAACGATCTTTGACATTGGATCGATTACCAAGGTCTTCACCGCGGTAGCCGTCATGCAACTTGAGGAAAAAGGCAAACTTAAGACATCCGATCCAATTACCAAGTACTTTCCAGAAGTGCCGGCCGACAAATCGGGTATCAGCCTGCACCATTTATTGACTCACACTTCAGGTCTAGAGCACGAAGACTTTTATGATGAATCTCTCGAAGCCGTCAGGGCAATGCTGAGAGACAAGGATAAGTTCATTCATCGCATATTGAGTTTTCCGCTGGCTTTCAAACCGGGAGAGAAGCGTCTCTATTCTAATTCCGGTTTTAGCTTCTTAGCGGCGATCGTCGAACAGTTGTCCGGTAAATCATACGAAGAATACTTGCGCGACAATATTTTCGAGCCCGCGAGGATGACAAACACCGGCTACACATTCCCAAATTGGAATCGCCGTCGAGTGGCGCACGGTTATAACGACGGGCTGACTGATTTCGGTTTTCCGTGGACGACGCAATGGAGCGGAAGAATCATTCCATGGGACTTACTTGGTAACGGCGGACTTCTTTCAAATGTCGATGACATGTACAAGTTCGCAATTGCCCTCGCTGGTCAAAAACTCCTCTCTGAAAGCACGACGAACAAAATGTTCACGGTTTATTACCCTGACCGCGATCAAGCTTATGGTTGGTTTGTTTCAAAAACGGAGAAAGGAAATCACGTCGTCATCAGTCACCCGGGCGATGCGGTTCCGCAAGGCTGGAATGCGGACTTTCGCTGGTACAAGGATGATAATTTTGTCGCGATCGTTCTTACTAACAAAAGGATTCGAGCCGGCAGCATTCGACGTTATGCAATGAACGATCTTGCGAATATTGTGCTGTTTGATAAGGCGCCGGCAATGCCAGATTTCGCAGCGATTGATTCCGCAAGGCTACGATCGCTAGAAGGAACTTACAAATTGGATTCGGGCAAAGTACTTCAGGTGAAAGCCGGGATCGCATCGACGGGCGGCCAAAAGAGAAAATCTATTCTGGTGATTGGTGGCAAAGGTCAACGGGCGATTGATCTGCTCTTTTCCGGGAATCAGACACCGGGCCTAACAAAGCTGTCGCTGGAGCTTAACGAAAAAGCGAAGAACTATATTGAGGCTTTGCAAATGAATGATGCAGTTGCACTAAAGTCTATTCTACCGGTAGGAATATCACCTGCGGACGCGGTAAAAAATTGGCATGAATCCGTCAGGCAAAAGGGCGCGCTAAAAGCATTCGAAGTTCTCGGAACATCGCCGCTTAATCAAACAGGAGTACAGACGTTTCTCAGACTAGAGTTCGCCGGTGGTCCGGCCTTTTACCACCTCACGTGGCGCGATGGAAAACTTCATGACCAGGAAGAAGATCGGCTGCAACCCGAACTCGCTCCATTTATACGAAAGTCTTTTGTCGCTTTGCCGCTCAGCATTCCGTTTCTTCCGCAAGGCGACGCCAAATTTTCTACTTATGACCTATTCAAAGGGCGACGAATAGACATCACCTTCGATGGTAATCGAAGGCTGGTAGTCCACACGAAAGATGGAGATTTAGTTGCCCAAAAAGAGGATTAATTCTGACTAAGGCGAAGGGTCCTCGGTGATGTCTACGATGCTCATCAAATTGTCATCACGTCGCCGACCCAAATATTGAAAGGCAGCCGATTCGTTGCCGTTCATAGTGATCACAGTGAATGGCTCGTATCTTAGCTGCTCAAATGAACACGTCAGTTTCTCAATCCACTCCCTTCGATGATGACGCACAACGACGCCTTCGGGCAGTTCAAAGACTCCAAAGTTTCCGTACACCGCAGCACAACGATCATACGAGCGCGCCACTTTCGAAGGGCAGCACGCAGCCATCGTTGCGGACCACTCTAACGCCTGGCAACTCGCGGCGGCATCGAACGAGCATCGCGTGAGAGAAATCCACACCAATTATGTTTTCATGCCCGGCCTGTGAAAGCTCTCGAAGAGTCCGGCCATAGCCGCAACCATAATCGAGTATTCGCGCAGCCGAATCGATATAGCAACGCAACCAGTCGACCCGTAGGGGATGTGAGAACCGCTTTTGCTCCGCTACGCGATCCCAGTAACCCATTTGTGAAGCTATATTTTTCGTGTGCACGGATGATTGAAGAATTATGTTCGAAGGATCATTTTAATACCGCTTGGTTACCAACTGATAACGATACAAACTTCCCAAAGATCCCAGCGCGGATCCTGGCAACTTTCGAGGCACATGTATCTCGATTCGACTCGATGACGCGAAAGCAGCAATGTCTCCGGCTGAAAGCAAACCTTTCTTTGACTTCGCTCAACAAAACATAGAGGCGCGGTTTCGATCATTATCCACGAACACTTATGTCACACGGGTGGTCCATAATGAAAGGATTTGTCGTTAGCATCCTGTTTTCTGCGTTGATCGCTTGTAATTGGGTTCAGCCTCAAGCGGATGCCATAGCTGCGGCCGAATCTCTGTCAACAAAAGATCGCGTGGATATTTTTGAGACAGTTTGGAAAACCATTAACGAAGACTATTACGATCCCAAGTTCAATGGAATTGATTGGGCCGCGGTACACGAACGCTATCGCCCTCGCGTCGAAGCCGCAAACGATGATTCTGAGTTCTACAGTGTCATTAACCGGATGCTGCTTGAATTGCAGGATCTGCACACAAGCTTCGTAGCTCCCGGTGAAGGCACGCGAAGCAGCGGCGTCATCGTTTCTGAAGTTGAGCAGAAAATTGTAATCACAGACGTTGCGGCGGATTCAGACGCAGCGCGCGGCGGAGTAAAGCCGGGAATGATCGTTCGCACGTTTGACGGGAAACCAATAGATGAGCGCCTTGCCGAAGTTCGAACCGGCCTCGGCAATTGGGCCAATAAGCAAGCGTACCGCTTTCTTGTCTCGCGAAGACTGTTTGCCGGACCAGCAAACACTAGTTTCAAACTTGGATTAGAAGGCCAAGATCGGACGCGATTTGAAATAACTCTTACGCGCCGCACGATTCCGACTCCGGAAGCGCAGCTTGTTTCTCGGCGTCTGTCCTCCGGCATCGCCTATATGAAGATTAACGGCGCGCTGAGATCGCCGGTCGAAGATCAATTTGAAGGCGTATTCAAATCGCTGAATGATGCGCCCGGCCTGATCATAGATTTGCGCGGCATAAGCGGAGGTAACATCATCGGAACAGGACTTCCAATCGTGAATCATTTCTTCAGCACGAAAGTGTCGTTCGGAAAATTTATTACACGATCCGGTGAAACAGCGCCGCACCGCAGCTTAAGCGCCGGCGGCGGCAACGACGTTTACAAAGGTCCCGTCGTCATAATCGTTGATGAAAGCACCCGCAGCGCAGGCGAAGTGTTTGCGGCCGGCTTTCAGGAGAACCTGCGCGCGAAGATAATCGGAGTTCAGAGTTGCGGTTGCGTGCTAGATAGGGAAAGTAAGAAAGTCAAAGGCGGCGGTATGCTTCAGTACAGCCATTTTGGCTACATATCAAGCAAAGGTCGAAAGCTGGAAGGCAGTGGCGTTGTGCCGGACAAGATCGTTTCACCGACGATAGCAGGATTACAGCGGGGTCGGGACGAAATATTGGAAGAAGCTGAACGCATGTTCAAGTCGCCTTAGATTTCTGAGATGCGGAGGATTGGGACGAATGAGCCGATGAGGTGAGTGCTTCGCTCTAAGTGGGGGCCAGACGACTTCGTCGAACTTCCCGTTTCAAAAGGTGAGAGAAAGTCTGGAAACCTTACGCAGTACAGTAGGCGTTACCCAAAAGTCTAGATCGATTCCGCCGTGAAGAAAGATGGAGAGTACTCAACGCGTTTCCCAGGTAGTGTTATGGACCCTCCCTCTCTTGACGGACCAGCATCCTGAGGTATAGAGTGCCATCACTCGCGCTTCAGGAAACTAAGATAGCGCGTAATTGTTCTTTGGAATCTTAATCAGATCGCTATTTCAATCCTGTATCCGAGAGGATCGGGGTTGACCGTCACAGGTGCCCATAGAGGGTGACAAGGGAAGCGGGTGTAAAGCCCGCACGGTTCCCGCCACTGTGTCCGGCGATTGCGTAGCTTCCATTAAGATGGTCACTGATCTCCTCCGGAGATCGGGAAGGCCGCGAAGCGACGCGTTCGAGCCGGGAGTCAGGAAACCTTGCCTGCTGTTAGATGGAAGCGACCACTTACGCTCCGGGAAAGGGCGAGTGGCGTCGAGCTGCTAATCAGTGTAATGGCTCCGCCCAGTTTTTAATGGTCGAGCTATTACTTGAGCAAGCAAACAGATAAGTTTTTGACGCCCTCGATCTTCTGCAACAGGAGATCGAGGGCGTCTCTGTTTCGGCTGTACATACTCAACGCCTTTACCCATTCCTCAATTTCAGGTCGCATTTCCGTCTTTTTGAATTTCGAGTTAGCGCGGAGATGCGGCTCATGTTACCGCCTGCATTAGTTATCGCCGGCACTCATAGTGGTGTCGGGAAAACGACAATCTCAATTGCCCTGATGGCTGCTTTAAGGCGGCGCGGCCTTCGTGTGCAGCCGTTTAAGGTTGGGCCTGATTTTATCGATCCAACGCTACATACGCGGGCGGCAGGCCGCATCAGCCGGAATCTAGACGGCTGGATGCTGGGACCTGCTGCGAATCACAAAACCTTCGTTCGGTTCTCTAGTGATGCCGACTTCACCGTGGTCGAAGGTGTGATGGGACTCTTCGATGGCCGCGATGCATTAACCGAAGCTGGTTCAACCGCGGAGATGGCGAAGTTGCTAGGTCTGCCGGTCTTGTTAGTCGTGGATGCTTCGGCGATGGCGCGCTCGGCGGCGGCACTCATACACGGATACGAGAGCTTCGACGAAAACCTGGATGTGTCGGGTGTCATCTTCAACCGCGTAGCCAGCGCGGGTCACTTCGCTTACTTGCGTAAGTCTGTTGAAGCAACCTGTCGCGCGCGCGTGCTCGGATGGCTCTCTACGGACGAATCCATCGCGCTGCCCGAACGTCATCTGGGATTGTTCATGCCGGATGAAGTCTTGAACGATGCACGCTTCGAAGCGCTTGTCTTGTGGATTGAGAGGGGAGTTGATATCGACGAGCTAATACGTCTCGCGCGAGAGCGTTCACAAAGGGAAGCTGTCATTGACACACAGTGGTCTATGCCCGCAGGCGACTCACAGCGAGTCGAGATAGAAAACACAGCTCTGCAAGAAGGCCAACCGTTTGATCGACGGCTGAGAATTGGTGTCGCTCGCGATAACGCATTCTGTTTTTACTACCAGGACAACCTTGATCTGCTCGTCAACGCTGGCGCGGAGATTGTCGAGTTCAGTCCAATTGAGCAGGAAAGACTGCCGGAAAGCCTTGACGGACTTTACCTGGGCGGTGGCTATCCGGAGTTGCACGCAGCAGCGCTCGCCGCGAACGAAACGATGCGCGCCGACGTTGCTGGTTTCGCGCAAAGCGGCAAGCCCGTCTATGGCGAGTGTGGCGGCTTGATGTATCTGACGGAAGCTATCGTTGACCAAGAGAGCCAATCGTTTCCGATGGTAGGCGTGTTCCCGAGCCGCGCCCGAATGCAGCCCCGGCTGGCCGCATTGGGCTATGCGGAAGTTGAAGGGACAAACAAGACAGGATGGTTGCGGCCCGGCGAGCGCGCGCGTGGACATGAATTTCGTTACTCAGTGATTGACGAAATGCCCGATCAAATCCAGCGGCGTTACCGCGTGAGCACGATGGCAGGCGAACGACAAGATGGGTTTTCCGTTGGCGGCGTGCTGGCGAGCTATGTACATTTGCATTTCAAATCGTGCCCGCGATTTGCAGCGCGGTTCGTTGCTGCTTGCGCGGGAAGTTAGAACTCTTTCGAACGGCGAGAGAAAGCAACGAATGTTCTGCATTCTTTGCGATCTCTTCTTTAATAACTACGATGCGCCAGAGGTGAGCGGGAAGAGCGGTGCAATACCGCCACTGCCCTCGCAACTGTGAACGGCAACGAAATCCGCGACGAAAAGCCACTGTCCCAGATGGATGGGAAGGCGCGGAGAGTAGGACAAGCATTTTGGCCGTGAGTCAGGAGACCGGCCTCTTAAAAGCGCGTCTTTGCCACTCTTCCGAAGGGGAGGAGAAGGAGACACTTGAATCATGAAGAGAATTAACAGCAGAAGTTTAGTTGTAATCGTATTCGCGCTCGCGTTCGCGCTCGCAGAGTCATCGCCGGCGTTGGTACAGACAAAGGGCAATAGCAATACCAGCCTCACTGGCCATGTAAAAGATCCCCAAGGTGCGAGCCTTCCGGGTGCGTCCGTAACACTTTATGCGCGTGAGCGCAATTTCAGTCTTACCACGACTACGGATTCAACCGGAACTTATGGCTTTGAGAAACTGGCGCCCGGTGAATATCTGGTTGAAGCGGAAGCTGAGGGATTTGCATCTGCAAGTGCGCAGCGAGTACTCGTCGAGCGAGGTCAGACGTCGATACTCGATATTCCGCTGGGATTTTCAGGTGTGCGGAGCACAGTTGTGGTCACTGCCTCCGACACTCCGCAATCAGTCGATGAAGTATCAAAGGCCGTCACGGTCGTGGATCGGAAAGAGATAGATGAACGAGACGAGTCCGCGATTGCAGAATCCTTGCGCACAGTTCCTGGCTTGCGCGTGCAACAGCTTGGCGGTCCAGGCTCGTTCACTTCGATCAAGACACGCGGCCTGCGCAGCGAAGACACAGCAGTGTTGATTGACGGTCTCCGTTTCCGCGATGCTGCGGCCACTCAGGGTGATGCCTCGGGTTTTCTGGAAGACTTGATCGTGACCGATGTTAGTCGGGTTGAGGTTCTTCGTGGCTCTGGGTCATCGCTCTATGGTTCGAATGCAATCGGTGGCGTCATCAATCTTGTAACTGACGAAGGCGGTGGCCCGATCCACGGTAACGTGCTCGCTGAGGGTGGCGGCCTGGGGATGTTTCGTGGTCGAGGCCAAGTCGCTGGTGGCACCCGCAACAATAGCATCGTCTACAGCGCCGGCTTCTCACATCTCAACGTCACGCGCGGAGTTGATGGTCAGGATGAAGCACGTAACACCAGCGCACAAGGGCGAGTTCTTTTTCGCCTGACACCGACGGCAACACTCTCAGGCCGCATCTACGCTGCCACTTCCCGCTTGCAACTGAATAACAGTCCGCAAGGTATCGGCACTCTGCCGGCGACTGGCATCATCGAAGCCATTCCGCTCTCGCTTACGGAACTGCGTCGCTATGAAGCAGGCGTGCCAACCTCACAACTGAATGTTGGCAACGCTACTTTCATCCCCGCAGCGAACGATGCCGATAATCTGCGGAAGGCGAGCTTCTTTTCCGGTGCGGTCATCTTCACGCAGCGGCCAACCGACAAGTTCGGCTACTCCATCAGCTATCAGGGCCTGGCGACGAATCGGAGCAGCATCAATGGACCATTGGGAATTGGTTTCCAACCAGTTGGCGGCAGCACGCGATCGGATTTCGACGCGCGGATTCATACGCTCAATGCGCGTTTCGA
>WNGH01002931.1_pt1 | contig 21800 bp, 11 predicted proteins | sample 5400631 | NCBI WGS metagenome assembly WNGH01 (sample SAMN13153373, study PRJNA577476) | soil metagenome | isolation source: 115 cm soil or saprolite under Garry oak tree replicate 1 | place: USA:California | collected 2016-06-15
ATTTGCGTGGTCCGGGATTCTTCGAGACGGATATGAGTGTCTTTCGCACGTTCTCGATCACGGAGAAAGTTAAGTTTCAACTCCGCGCCGAGGCGTTGAACGCGACGAACCACGCGAATTTCGCAAACCCCACTGCCGACACCAACAGCGGTAACTTCGGATATGTCACGGGGACTTATGGGCCGAATCAGTCGCGCCAGTGGCGTTTCGGGGCACGCTTCTCCTTCTGACCGTCTGCGGCGGAGTGGCCCGGAACTCTACTCTCCGGGCCACTCCATTTTCGGAACAGAGGACGCACAAATAGAAGGAGGTATCGCCGATAGATTTTCTCATCCCCGGCATTTGCTCCGCGCATTCCGCGTGTGGGTGCCGGAATCTTCCGTGCGTCCCCCCAAAGTTCGTTATGCGTTAATATCATCCTCCTCGAAGACCATTTCGCCGCGCCCAGTAAAGATGATGATAAAAGTGAAACGATTCAATCGAAGGGTTATCACTGTCGTCGTTGCCTGCGGTCTGTTAGCGACCTTCGCGCTGCCCGTTCAAGGGACACAGGAGAACTTGCTCCCGCATTTGCGTCGGCAAGGGAATGCTACTCAACTCGTCGTGGATGGAAAGCCATTCCTCATCCTCGGCGGCGAACTCGGCAACTCCACTTCGTCGAGCCTTGAGTACATGCGCCCCGTTTGGCCGAAAGTCGTATCGCTCAATCTCAATACGCTGCTCGTCCCGGTCTATTGGGAGTTGATCGAGCCGGCGGAAGGTAAGTTCGATTTCAGTCTCGTGGATGGTCTGATTCAGGAGGCGCGTCGTCATCAACAGCGACTGCTGCCGCTGTGGTTTGCCTCGTGGAAGAACAGCATGTCCTGTTACGCCCCGGCGTGGGTGAAGACAGACCAGCGGCGCTTTCCTCGCGCGCAGGACGCGGCGGGCCGCGGGATGGAGATCCTTTCGGCCTTCAGCAAAGAGAACGTGGACGCAGACGCGCACGCGTTCGCGGCTTTCATGCGCCACCTGCGCGAAGTTGACGGGAACGATCACACGGTCATCATGGTGCAGGTGGAGAACGAGATCGGCATGATCCCAGACTCGCGCGAGCGCAGTGCCGTCGCCGAAAAGCTTTTCAAACAGCCCGTGCCGACCGAATTGATGAGTTACCTTGTGGAGCGCAAGGAGACGTTGATTCCAGAATTCCGCGCTGCGTGGGCCGCTGCCGGATTCAAGACTCGCGGCACCTGGGAAGAGGTTTTCGGCGTGGGGCCGAAGACGGATGAAATCTTCATGGCGTGGTACTTTGCGCGTTTCACGAATCGGGTGGCCCAACTCGGCGCAGCCGAATACAAGTTGCCGATGTTTGTGAACGCGGCGCTCATTCGCCCCGGCTATCAACCTGGCCAATATCCGAGCGCCGGGCCATTGCCTCACCTCATGGACGTCTGGCGAGCGGGCGCACCGCAAATTGATTTTTTATCGCCGGACATTTATTTCCCGAACTTCGCGGAGTGGTGTCGCAAGTATCAACAATCAGGTAACCCGCTGTTCATTCCAGAGGCAGCGCCGAATCCGTCGAGTGCGGTCAACGCGTTCTACGCTGTGGGCCAGCACGACGCGATTGGCTTCAGTCCTTTCGCGATTGAATCGGTGGAAGAACCTGTGAGCAAGCTGCTCGCTGCCAGTTATGATGTGTTGAAGCAACTCGCCCCGCTGATTCTTGAACATCAAGGGAAGAGCTCGATGGTCGGCTTGCTACCTGAAGGCGCAGAGCAGAGAGTTCCGCAGAAGGTGAGGTTGGGCAGCTATACATTGAATGTGACCTACGAGCGTCCCACGTCATCTACTGCCCAAAGCGCTCAAACGCCTGACGCTATCTCTGGCGGACTGGTCATCTCAGTCGGGCCGGACGAGTTTATCTTTGCGGGCACGGGATTGGTCATCACTTTCGAGACTGAGACGCCAAGCGACGTAACCGTCGGCATACTTTCCGCGCAAGAGGGAAAGTACGTGAACGGCCAGTGGGTCTCGGGGCGCTGGCTGAACGGCGACCAGACTCATCAAGGCCGCCACCTGCGGTTAGTGCCGGGCAAATTCGACATCCAGCGCGTTAAGCTTTATCACTACCGCTAGTGAGGAAAACGATCTGCTCAAGCCCGAGTGAACGCATGAAGCAGGCATTATTCAGTTCATCCAAAAGATATATGAGGATGATCAAAATGGCAGGTCGCCGAAGAATTAATTTGGAGCGCGGCGGCAGCGACGCCGCTTTGGATTGAAGAGTAACTACCGATAGGCCCATGACATTAATAGCAGACAGCGAAGCTTGAAGTGGTCGCGAAGTGAATTAACCACACCTTAGAGTAAGAGTAACCGAACGTCATGCAAAATCGTCCGTTTTTGCTGCGCAGCTTGTTTATCGTCGCGGCAATGGTGTCGTCGATTTTCGCGCAGTCGCCGATGCCCGCCGACCAACCGGTGCCGCGTAACGACCGCAATTCCCAACTCGCGCACGAACAACTCATCGAGAAAGCACGGCGCGGCAAAATCGACGTTTATTTCGTTGGCGACTCGATCACCCGGCGCTGGGGCGCAACCGACTACCCCGACTTTCTAGCTAATTGGAAGCAGAACTTTTTTGGTTGGAACGCCGCCAACTTTGGCTGGGGCGGGGATACAATCCAGAACATCCTCTGGCGGCTGGAAAATGGCGAACTCGACGACGTAAACCCGAAGATCATAATCATACTTGCCGGCACCAACAACGTTGGGCGCGACCCCAGCGACAACGCCAAAGTTGCCGACATCACCAAAGGCATCAAGGCGCTCGTCGATCTTTGCCGGAAGAAAGCGCCGAACGCGACGATTGTTCTCACCGCGATTTTCCCGCGCAACGATAGCATCGCGGTGATCCCCACGATCAATCGCATCAACTACAGCGTCGCTAAGTTTGCCGACGGCAAGACGGTTCGCTTCCTCAACATCAACGACAAACTTGCCGATAAAGACGGCGCCTTGTTCGAGGGCGTGACTGTCGACAAGCTGCACCCCAGCGTTAGGGGCTATCAAATCTGGGCCAACGCCCTGAAGCCTATATTCACGGAAATACTCGGACCGCCTGCGGTGACGGATCAAGCTCCACCCGCCACCGGCGACCCGAGCGCCAGCCGTAAGAGCGATTCGTCACTGACTTCATCACGCGCCCAGACGCAACCGACGCTTAAGGAAACTTTCAAGAACAGTTTTCTGATCGGCGCGTCGCTAAACCGGCGTCACATCTTTGAAGAGGACGCGCGGATTACGGCGCTCATCGTTTCACAGTTCAACACCATAACGCCCGAGAACGTTTTGAAGTGGGCGCTGGTCCATCCATCTCCTGACAAATACGATTTCGAAGCGCCGGACGCGTTCGTGGCGTTCGGCGAGAAGCATGGGATGTTCATCGTCGGGCATACACTCGTGTGGCACAACCAGACGCCGGCTTGGGTATTTCAGGACGAGAGAGGCAACCCTACAGATCGCGATACGTTACTGAAGCGTCTACGCGAACACATCATGACGGTTGTCGGTCGCTACAAAGGAAGAATCAAAGGTTGGGACGTCATCAACGAAGCATTAAATCAGGACGGAACTCTGCGCCAGTCACCTTGGATGAAAATCATCGGCGCAGATTATTTGATCGAGGCTTTCGAGTTTGCGCACGAAGCGGATCCAAACGCCCAGTTGTATTACAACGATTACGATCTGGAATTGCCGGCAAAACGCAAAGGCGCTGTCGAACTAATCAAGAAAGTGAAGGCGAACGGAGTTCCCATCACGGCCATCGGGCTGCAAAATCACAACCTCATGTACTGGCCTTCGATTGCGGATGAAGACGCAACGATATCAGCCTTTGAGGGGCTTGGAATCAGAGTGAATATTACCGAACTCGACGTAGATGTGCTGCCGCGAACGACGAAACCGGGCGCAGATTACGCCGTCGACGTCGTAGCGACGCCACAACTGAACCCATATACCAATGGTTTGCCGGACTCGGCGCAACAAGCGCTGGCTAAGCGTTACACCGATCTGTTTCGCATCTATCTGGAACACCGCGACGCGATCGACCGCGTGACTTTCTGGTGCGTTACAGATGGCGATTCATGGCTTAACAACTGGCCCATCAAAGGAAGAACTAGTCATCCACTCCTTTTCGATCGCGGAGGGAAACCAAAACCGGCGTTCGATGCTGTTATTAATACTGCCACTACTCCTAGCTCGCCGCCGCCACCGGTAATGATGACCGCAGAGCAAGACCATCAGCGAATGATGGACTTGCTGCACATTGTTTCGTCGCGGCCTGGCGCCAACGGCAGTAATCCGAAAGCGCCGAACGCGGCTAATTACGACGAATCTAAAGCCAATCCTTACCCGAATCTGCCGGATCCGCTCGTCTTGAAAAACGGAAAGAGAGTTATCAACGCGAAGATGTGGTGGAAGCAGCGACGTCCGGAAATCGTTGAAGACTTTGACCGGGAAATCTATGGCCGTGTTCCTAAGGTCACACCTGGAGTTAACTGGGTGTTGATTAGCAAGACCAGGGAAACGAATGGGGATGTGCCGGTGATCACGAAAAAACTGGTGGGCCACGTTGATAACACATCGTATCCGCTTATTACCGCCGATATTCAGTTGACATTGACCACTCCCGCCAACGCGATCGGGCCAGTGCCGGTGATCATGGAATTTGGTTTCGTATTTCCTCCCGGTGTCCGGCCTCCTGCTCAGCAGCCCGTTGCTCCTGTCCCAACTGGACCAACCTGGCAACAACAAGTTCTGGCAAAGGGCTGGGGCTATGCCGTCATCATCCCTAACAGCATTCAGGCCGACAACGGCGCCGGCCTGACTAGCGGCATCATCGGTTTGTGTAATAAGGGACAGCCGCGCAAGTTGGATGATTGGGGCGCATTGCGCGCGTGGGCCTGGGGCGCCAGCCGCGCGCTGGACTATTTTGAAACCGACAAGTCGGTTGACGCCAGGCAAGTCGGTCTCGAGGGCCACTCGCGTTATGGTAAGGCGACGCTCGTCACCATGGCATATGACCGGCGCTTCGCCATCGCCTATGTCAGTTCTTCCGGCGAAGGTGGCGCCAAGCTGCACCGCCGCAACTTCGGAGAGTTGGTGGAGAACGTCGCCGGAACTGGCGAGTACCACTGGATGGCCGGTAACTTCCTTAAATACGCCGGTCCGCTGAACTGGAATGATCTGCCCGTGGACGCTCACGAGTTGGTTGCGCTGTGCGCCCCGCGCCCCGTGTTCATCAGCGGCGGCGCCAAAGGCGATGGCTGGGTGGACGCCAAAGGCATGTTCCTGGCCGCGGTTGGTGCCGGACCAGTGTACAAGCTTCTGGAAAAAAAGGATCTGGGAACTACCGAGTTTCCCGCGGTAGAGACACCGTTGATTGATGGTGATGTCGCCTTCCGCCAACACAGCGGTGGGCACACGCCGGGACCAAACTGGCCCACGTTCCTGACGTTTGCCAGCCGTTACATCAAGGCGCCGCTTTTGCCGCCAGCGAAGCGAGCGGCCGAGTGAGATTGACTCCGAAAGGGAGCAGATGAATTTGGAACAGAAGCGCAGTTGCAAAGCGTTGATAGCGAGTATCGCTGTTGCCATCATCTTCGTCACCGGAGCGATCAGCAAAGCCGAAGACGGTTATCGCTTGTGGCTGCGTTACGATCCACTTCCCAAGCGGACGATCGAATCTTATCGACCTCGCATCGCTTCCGTTGTGGTGCCGGGTGACTCGGCAACTCTCGAAGTTGTTCGCACCGAACTCGTCAACGGTTGCACCGGACTGCTCGCCAGCGCTGTTCCCGTTGCGAGTGAGGTCAACCGTGATGGCGCTGTGATCGCGGGAACGCCGAAGAGTTCGCCGCAAATAGGGAAAATCGGGTGGGAACGACAGCTTGCGAATCTTGGGCCAGAGGGGTTCCGCATCCGTTCTTTGAAAATCGAACACCGCTCAGTGATTGTCATTGCCTCGAGCGGTGAAGTGGGCGTGCTGTACGGCGCGTTCCATTTCTTGCGTTTGTTGCAAACTCTCCAGCCGATCGACAAATTAGATATCAGTCAAAAGCCGCGGCTACAGCTTCGCGTGCTGGACCATTGGGATAACCTTGATGGGAGCATCGAACGCGGCTACGCAGGGCGTTCGCTGTGGGACTGGAAGGCTCTTCCTGAAAATGTGGATCCCCGCCTGCGCGACTATGCACGCGCTAATGCGTCGCTGGGGATTAACGGCTCCGTCGTCAATAGCGTCAACGCGAATTCCCTCTTCCTGAGCGCTGAATATTTACATAAGGTCGCAGCCATTGCCGACACCTTCCGCCCTTATGGCGTGCATGTTTATCTCTCGCCTCGCTTTTCGGCGCCCATCGAATTGGGTGGCTTGAAGACCGCTGATCCTTTCGACCGGGAAGTCGCAGCCTGGTGGAAGAAAAAGGCGGATGAGATTTACCAGGCCATTCCGGATTTTGGTGGCTTCCTGGTTAAGGCTAACAGCGAGGGCCAACCAGGGCCGCGCACCTACAATCGCAACCATGTTGATGGCGCCAACATGCTGGCCGCTGCTCTCGCTCCTCACAAAGGAGTGGTGATCTGGCGGGCCTTCGTCTACGACGCGAAGCCCGGTTACGATCGGGCTGCGGCGGCCTATGACAATCTCCAGCCCTTCGACGGCCAGTTCGCGCCGAACGTGCTGCTGCAAGTGAAGAATGGGCCCATCGACTTTCAGCCGCGCGAGCCCTTCCACCCGCTCTTTGGGGCGATGCCGAAGACGCAGCTTATGCTCGAAGTACAACTCACGCAGGAATACCTCGGCTTCTCAAATCATCTTGTATTTCTGCCCCAGATGTGGCGTGAGGTTCTCGATTCCGATACCTACGCCAAAGGCCCAGGCTCGACGGTCACCAAAATTATCGATGGCAGTCTTTATGGCCAACGCCTTACAGGTATCGCCGGTGTGGCAAACACTGGCTCAGATCGCAACTGGACCGGCCATCACTTTGCCCAGGCCAATTGGTACGCCTTTGGGCGTCTCGCCTGGAACCCTGATCTTGCCTCGCGTCAAATCGCCGAAGAGTGGATAAACATGACCTTCACGCATGAGGTCAAAGCAGTGGAGACTATTACTCGCATCATGCTTGAATCACATGAAGCGGTTGTCGACTACATGACTCCGCTTGGCCTTCACCACCTGATGTGGGGCGGACACCACTATGGACCTGCTCCCTGGTGGGACACCGAACCGCGCGCGGATTGGAATCCGGTCTACTTTCATCGCGCCGACGAAACTGGTTTGGGATTCGACCGCACGGAGACCGGGAGCAACGCAGTGAGCCTGTATCACGGCCAGGTCCGCGATTGGTTCGCTAACTTGAATAGTTGCCCTGAGAAATTTCTGCTCTGGTTCCACCACGTGCCGTGGGATTATCGCATGCGCTCGGACCGGACGATGTGGGACGAATTGGCCTTCCACTATCAGCGCGGAGTAGGTTGGACGCGGACCACGCGCAAGGATTGGGACGCTCTGTCAGGTGTGATCGACGCACAGCGTCACGCTGAGGTGGCGAAGAAGCTGGCCATCCAGGAGCGCGATGCCATCTGGTGGAGAGACGCCTGTCTGCTATATTTCCAAACCTTCTCAAAGCGTCCGCTGCCCGAAGGTGTAGAGAAGCCGGCGAAGAGTTTGGAAGAGTACAAAGCAAAGAGTCTTTCATGGTGAAGATAAGATTATTTTCCATTTGTCATTTGAAATGTTTCATTGGTCATTTGCCGGGTCCAATGTCAGATGCCTCGTGCGACTTCGTGGATCGTTTGCTTGGCTGAGAGACGAAGAACGATCCACCAAAACACACGAACGGTAACTAACAAGAAACCCCAAATGGAAAATGAAATGATCTGAAGCCGCTGAAGCGAGATGAAAATCACAGACATCAGAGCTACTACAGTCACGTTGCCATTGGAGGCGCCTCTGAGACACGCGAATGGTTGTCACTGGGGGCGCTTCGTGCGCACGGTGGTGGAAGTCGAGACGGATGAGGGTTTGATCGGTCTCGGTGAAATGGGTGGCGGCGGAGAGTCGGCTGAAGCTGTGTTCCACGCAATGAAAACCTACCTGGTTGGCCGTGACCCAGCCCGTCTTGAGGAAATGCGGTTTCTGATCGCCAACCCGTCCGGCTCCCTTTACAACAACCGCACGCAGATCCTGGCGGCACTGGAATTCGCCTGCCTCGATATCATGGGACAAAAGTGGGGCGTGCCTGTGTCCGAGATTTTAGGAGGCCGTTTAAGCGACCGGGTGCCTTTCGCTTCATACCTCTTCTTCCGTTACCCGAATTCTAAGGACGGCACGGGCGAAATACGAACGATTGAGCAACTCGTTGCGCATGCGCGCGAACTGAAAGAACGTTACGGCTTCACTTCGCACAAGTTGAAAGGTGGTGTCTTCTCGCCGGAGTACGAGTTGGAATGTTATCGCGCGCTGGCGACTGCGCTAGACGGCGATCGCTTCCGCTTCGATCCAAACTGCGTCTGGTCCACTGAGACGAGCATCTGGTTCGGCCAGCAGATCGAGGACATCCGGAACGATTATCTGGAAGACCCGGTGTTTGGATTGGCTGGAATGCGCCGCGTGCGCGAGAAGGTGCGAATACCCCTGGCAACAAACACGGTGGTCGTCAACTTCGAGCAGCTCGCAGCCAACGTGCTCGACACAGCCGTGGACGTGATTCTGCTCGACACAACCTTCTGGGGCGGGATCAGACCGTGCGTCAAGGCCGCGGGCGTGTGCGAGACATTCCAGCTTGGAGTTGCCGTCCACTCATCCGGAGAACTCGGCATCCAGCTCGCTACGATGCTGCACCTCGGCGCTGTTATCCCGAATCTGTCATTCGCCGCAGACGCGCACTATCATCAGTTAACCGACGACATTATTGAGGGCGGCAAGTTCAAGTATGAGGGCGGCTCGATTGCAGTGCCGACGGGGCCAGGGCTGGGCGTACGGCTTAATCGAGATAAGCTGGCCGAATACGCAGAGCTGTATCAGCAGCTAGGATCATACCCGTACGATCAAGATCCGCTGAGGCCGGGGTGGACACCGACAATCCCAAATCATCGCTGGGCCGATCCGAACGACGCGAGGCGGCCCGCTAACATTCGCCTTTGAAGAGTGACGAGAAGAGGATAGAAAAATGGTAAGCGTGATGGAAAATCGTGCCGCGCGAGCTGAGCTATTAACGGACAGCTCAGAACTCAGACGAGAGGTTGAACTCGCCATCAGAACGCCGGTAATTGATGTTCACACACACGTCTTTCCGCCCGAGTTTGACGGGTTGTTTCTCCACGGTATTGATGACCTGCTGACTTATCACTATCTCATCGCCGAGACTTTCCGCTCGACTGATCTCTTGCCCGCACGTTTTTGGGGAATGACTAAGGTAGAGCGGGCAGACCTCGTTTGGCAGACGCTCTTTGTCGAGAATACGCCGCTCTCGGAAGCTGCTCGCGGTATCGTTTCCATTCTTGACGCATTTGGCCTCGACCCGAGGTCGCCCGACCTCGAAGAGGCGCGCGCTTTCTTTCGTTCGCAAGATCCGCACGAGCACCTCGATCGAGTATTGGAAATTGCCTGCGTGAGTGACGTCGTGATGACTAACGACCCGTTCAATGCACGGGAGATGCCTCGCTGGACCAACGGCACGAAATCTGACCATCGCTTTCATGCCTCACTGCGCCTCGACGGATTGCTGAACGACTGGCCTGAAGCGATCCACACGCTTGTCCGCCAGGGCCTGTCCGTAGACGCTGAACTAGGCGGCTCAACTGTAGCCGCGCTGCGTCGCTTTCTCGATGAGTGGATCGCGCGCATGAAGCCGCTTTACATGGCCGTGTCCCTCCCGGCCGAGTTCAAGTTTCCGGATACGGATGTCCGCGACCGGCTGATCCGCGAAGTTGTCCTGCCGACCGCGCGAGCGCACGCTCTCGCTTTTGCCCTCATGATTGGCGTCCGGCGCGGCGTAAATCCCGCGCTAAGAGTGGCAGGTGACGGTATGGGGCGCGCGGACGTGACTGCCCTGGAGCGCATTTGCGCCGAGTATCCTGACGTGCGTTTTCTCGCGACTATTTTGTCGCGAGAAAACCAACATGAACTGTGTGTGTCCGCGCGGAAGTTCAATAACTTGATGCCGTTCGGCTGTTGGTGGTTTCTCAACAACCCGTCAATTGTTTCTGAGATCACGCGCGAACGCCTGGAACTCCTGGGATCCAGTTTTATTCCGCAACATTCCGATGCGAGTGTACTTGAACAGTTGATCTACAAGTGGCGGCATTCACGCGTCGTCATCGCTGCGTCGCTGTATGAGACGTATGAGAGACTGCTGCAAAGTGGACGCGCCGTAACGCGACAAGAAATCGTGCGCGACGTAACGCGAATGTTCTCCGGAAACTTCCGTGCGTGGGTCGGTCTTCAGCAACCGTCATCTGGCTCGGCCGACAATAAACTTGAGAGTCCGCAGACTTGCGACCCCCGAATCGCCGTCGAGTGAGCAACGACGTGCGCGCGGGCGAGTTTGCTTTCCAGCTTGCAGCTATGCAGGTTCCCCGGATCGCGATTCTTTAGTTCAGGCATTACCACAGCGTCGCATTCCATAAATGGAGGAAAACCCTTTTGGTTAAGATTCGTCTGCCGAGATCCAGCCGTGTTATCGCCGGCGTGTGCGCGGCCATATCAATGATTCTCGTCATTTTCCCCAAAGCAGAGATGCGATCGCAGACAGCCATCCCGGACTATAAGAACCCGGGCTTGCCTGTTGAGCAACGCGTGGCGGATCTGCTCAGCAGAATGACGCTCGAAGAAAAAGTGGCCCAGCTAACCTGTCTCTGGGCCGAAAGACCGCAGGTGGGCCCGCAGACGGATTTTTCGAATGACCGCGGGGATTTCTCGCCCGAGAAAGCGCGCCTGGTCATGAAATACGGAATCGGGCAGATTGCGCGACAGAGAGAACGAAAGGGTCCGCGTGAGGGAGCCGTCTTCGCCAATGCAGTCCAGAAGTGGCTCATTGAAAACAGTCGGCTGGGCATCCCCGCGATCTTTCATGATGAAATACTGCACGGCCACATGGCCCAGGGGAGCACGAGTTTCCCTCAGCCAATAGCGCTCGCCAGTAGTTGGGATCCTGATTTCATCAGCAAAGTCTTTACGGTGGCCGCCCTCGAAACGAGAGCGCGCGGCAGCCATCAAGTGCTCGGGCCGAATCTTGATGTGGCGCGCGAGCCGCGCTGGGGCCGAACGGAAGAAACGTACGGCGAGGATCCCTACCTGGTCTCGCGTATGGCGGTCGCAATTATCAAAGCGTTGCAGGGATCGGGACCAGGAGTCGATGGCGATCACATTATCGCCACCGCTAAGCACTTCGCGGCTCACGGTCAGCCAGAAGGTGGCACGAACATCGCGCCGGCCAATTATTCCGAGCGGGTTCTGCGGGAGTTCTTCCTGCCCAGCTTTGAGGCGGCCGTTAAAGAGGCGGGCGTGATGAGCGTGATGGCTTCTTACAACGAGATCGACGGCGTCCCATCTCATGCCAATAAGTGGCTGCTCGAGAAAGTGCTGCGGCAGGAGTGGGGTTTCAAGGGTTATGTAGTTTCGGACTATTACGGCATCCCGCAACTGGAGAGCTTGCATCACGTCGCGGCTGACAAGAAAGAGGCAGCGAAGCTCGCGCTGGAAACGGGTGTTGACATCGAATTGCCCGACCCTGATTGCTTCCCGATCCTCGTCCAGCTAGTGAAGGAAGGAAAGGTTGCAGAAGCGACGATCGACCGGGCCGTCGCGCGAAATCTCCGGGCCAAGTTTCTTCTTGGCCTATTCGAGAATCCCTATGTCGATCCACAGCGCGCCGTCAGCGTTACAAACTCAGAGGCGCATCGTGAACTCGCAGCAGAGGCGGCCCGGCGGTCAATCGTTCTCCTCAAGAATGAAAACAATCTGCTGCCGCTTGATCGGAACAGGCTGAAGTCCATCGCCGTCATTGGCCCAAATGCCGACCGAGTGCATCTCGGTGGATACAGCGACAATCCCGGGCGCGGCATCAGCGTACTTCAGGGAATCACCGATAAAGTGGGCAGCAAGGCTACGGTCACCCACGCAGTGGGATGCAAGATCACAAAAGAAGGTGGTGACTGGTGGGCCGACGTTTCGCACTTGAGCGATCCAGCGGAAGACACCAAATTGATCGCGCAAGCGGTCGAGGTCGCGAAGGCAGCGGACCTTGCGGTGCTAGTGTTAGGCGGCAACGAAGACACAAACAAAGAAGGTTGGGCCGACAACCACCTCGGCGATCGCGACAGCCTTGATCTAGTTGGCCGGCAGAACGATCTGGTTAAGGCCGTGCTGGATACCGGTAAACCAACCGTCGTGCTGCTCATCAACAGCGGCCCGCTTTCGATCAATTACATCGCAGAGAAAGTCCCCGCTATTCTCGAAGGCTTTTACCTCGGACAGGAAACAGGAGTCGCCGTCGCTGACGCCTTGTTCGGCGATTACAACCCCGCCGGTAAACTCCCCGTCACGTTCCCGCGTTCGGTAGGGCAGTTGCCCAGCTACTACAATCGCAAGCCGACTGCCCGGCGCGGTTACTTGTTTACGAGCAAGGAACCGTTGTTCCCCTTCGGCTTTGGCCTGAGTTACACGACCTTCGCGTATTCAAATCTGAGCGTAAGTCCTGCCCGGATCGGAACTGCTGGTCAGACAAGAGTAAGCGTGACCGTTACAAACACCGGCAAGCGGGCGGGCGATGAGATCGTGCAACTCTACATTCACGACCTCGTCAGTTCTGTTACTCGACCAGTCATGGAACTGAAAGATTTCAAGCGCATCTCCCTGGCTCAGGGCGAGAGTAAGACAGTCGAGTTTGTGATCACACCTGACAAACTTTCGTTTCTGGATCTAAACATGAATCGCATCGTCGAGCCCGGCTGGTTCGACATCATGGTGGGCACGAGTTCAGTTAAGTATCAGACGGCTAAGCTCGAGGTAGTTGCCAGATGACCAGAATCGAGAATTTTGCGGACTTAACTGGTCGCATTGCTGTCGTTATGGGAGGCACGTCCGGCCTTGGTCGGACGGTTGCGTTGGGACTTGCGCGTGCTGGCGCGGACGTCGTGCCTTCTGGCCGCCGTGATCAACTCGTGGACGAGGTCTGTACGGAGATCGAAAAGCTCGGTCGTCAAACATTGCGTCAGACAGTTGATGTGGCGGATCGAAAATCAATCGACGCATTGCGCGATGCGGTCCAGCAGCATCTGGGCCACGTCGACGTCCTGGTGAATGCCGCAGGGCGCACGGCTCGCCGACCGACGGTGGAAGTGCCCGAAGAAGAGTGGAACGCGATTCTGGATACGAATCTGACAGGTGTGCTGCGCGCCTGCCAGTCATTCTACGCTAGGCTTCGTCTAGCTCGTCTTCTGGATCACGCTTTACCGCAAACCTGAAGAACACCCGCGCGTGTCTCGCGTGGAGTTGGCTTATATCCAAAGCGACCCGCTGCCGTCAGCGAACGACAAACTGAAGTTTATCGGACAATTAGAAAGGTGAGGTTGGCGAGATGATAGAAGATATTTACAAACCGCTTCCGGAACATAAATTCACATTCGGCCTGTGGACGGTCGGTAATCGCGGGCGCGATCCGTTCGGCGATGCGACGCGCGCCAGCTTGAGTCCGATCACGATGGTCCAGCGTCTAAGCAAGCTGGGCGCTTACGGCGTCAACCTTCACGATAACGATCTAATCCCGATCGACGCGACGGCATCCGAGCGGGATCGCATCGTGCGCGAATTCAAACAAGCACTGAACGATCACGGCATGAAAGTGCCCATGGCGACAACGAATCTGTTCTACGATCCGGTCTTCAAGGATGGCGCGTTTACCTCGAATGATCCGCGTGTCCGGCTCTATGCGATTCAAAAGACAATGCGGTCAATGGACTTGGGCGCGGAAGTCGGCGCGCACATTTATGTCTTCTGGGGCGGGCGCGAGGGCGCCGAGGTCGATGCGGCCAAGGACGCCCGGGAAGCGCTGAAGTGGAATCGCGAGGGGCTCAACTTTCTTTGCGAATACTCGATGGACCAGGGCTATGACTATAAGTTCGCGCTCGAAGCCAAGCCGAATGAACCACGCGGTGATATTTATCTGCCGACGACGGGCGCCATGCTCGGCTTTATCGCGACTCTCGATCATCCAGACATGGTTGGCGTCAATCCTGAAGTCGGGCATGAGCAGATGTCCGGCCTCAATTTCTATCACGTGGTTGCTCAGGCCGTCGAAGCAGGTAAGCTGTTTCACATCGACCTGAACGATCAGAAAGGACCGCGCTTCGATCAGGATCTGCGCTTCGGTTCCGAGTCGCTGAAGAATCTCTTTTTTCTGGTCAAACTATTGGAAGAGTCCTATGAAGGGCCTCGTCATTTCGATGCGCATGCCTATCGCAGTGAAGATGAAGCCGGCGTATGGGAATTTGCCGCCGGCTGCATGCGAAATTATCTGATCCTCAAAGATAAGGCGCGTCAGTTCAATGAGGATGCTGAGATTCAGGCGCTCCTGGCGGAAATCCATGCCACTCCACCGGAATATGCTGAGCCGCTCGGCGGTTACAGCCGCGCCAAAGCCGACCGAGTCAGAGCGCTTGCGCTCGACCGCGTTGAGCTCGCTGGCAAGAAGTTGCCGTATGAGCGTCTGGATCAACTGACGGTGGACATTCTATTCGGCGTGCGATAAATGATTTGTGATTCACGCTCCCCCCGTCGGTTTGATTAGATGGTGTTGAAGAGGTGCAAACAGGCAGAGAGGTTAGCGCACCGATCTCGAGCTTTACCATTCGAAACAGGAGGCATCATGGCCGGAAGATTATCAGGGAAAGTTGCAATAGTGACGGGCGCAAGCTCGGGCGGTGGACGAATAGGAATTGAGATCCCCCATTCCCAGCGGCGTGCCCGTGCATCTGCGCGTTGAGGTGGACTTTGAGCGTCTCTACTTCGCGTACCGCGTGGGTGATCAGGATTGGTGTTGGCTGCCCGAGCAATTCGACGCCAGTATTTTGTCAGACGAGGCCAGTGCTCCGGGAAATCCTAATTTCACCGGCGCCTTCGTGGGAATGTGTTGTCAGGATCTGGCAGGGACTTATCACCCGGCGGATTTCGATTACTTCGATTACCGGGAACGGGATTTCAAGCCCAACCCGTTCATTGAAACTGCCTGAAGGACAATAGCACATGAAAGCAAGACAAGCCGCAGTCGTGCCTATGATTGGTTCGTTCCTGTGCGCATTGTGCTGGGCGCCTTCAATCTTTGCTCTTGGTCAAACGCGCTACGTGGAGTTTGCGGCGACTCCGGGATCCGTACGTCTCGCGAGCAACGGCACAGCGGCGCCGATCGTCGTGGACTCGCAAGATTACCCTGGCGTCCTCCGAGCCGCGCGCGATCTGCAAACGGATATAGATCGAGTCAGCAGGATCCGGCCAGCGATCATCACCGAGCGACCAGAGCAAGCGGCAGAGCTCATTATCGTGGGCACGCTGGGAAAGAATCGTTTGATCGGCGAGCTTTTGCGTGCTGGCAAACTCGATGCGGCGGCGATCCGCGGTCGTTGGGAGTCTTTCGTTATTCAAGTTGTGCCGCAGCCCTGGCCCGGAGTGAGACGTGCTCTGGTTATTGTCGGCAGCGACAAACGTGGCACGATCTATGGTCTCTACGATCTGTCGGAACAGATTGGCGTGTCGCCCTGGTATTGGTGGGCTGACGTTCCGGTAACGCATCACGATCAACTGTTCATCCGCACGGGCCGTTATCTGCAAGACGAGCCGGCCGTGAAGTACCGCGGCATCTTTCTCAACGATGAAGCGCCCGCGCTTACGGGCTGGGTGCGAGAAAAGTTCGGCAACTACAATCATCAATTCTACGAGAAGGTATTCGAGCTGCTCCTGCGCCTGAAAGCAAACTACCTCTGGCCGGCGATGTGGAACAATGCTTTCAACGATGACGATCCGCTGAACCCGAAACTCGCCGACGAGTACGGCATCGTCATGGGAACGTCGCACCACGAACCCATGATGCGCGCGCAGCAGGAATGGAAGCGTTACGGCAAAGGCGCGTGGGACTATGCCGTCAACGACGAGGTGCTGCGCGCCTTTTGGACTGAAGGCGTGCGCCGGAATCGCGAGTACGAGAACCCCACGGCTGAAGAACGGAAACGATCGGGCGGCGCCGGTGTGTATTATCACTTCGATTATGTTGGCGGCCCGCGTTCCTACAAATGGCTGAACACTGTCCCCATCACAAAAATCCAGGAGCAGATGAATTTGGCCTATCGCTACGGCGCCAACCGCATTTGGATCGTTAACGTGGGCGATCTTAAACCGATGGAGTTCCCGACGGAGTTCTTCCTGAACTTCGCCTGGAATCCGGAACGCTGGCCCGCGCAACGGCTGGACGACTACACAGAGCAGTGGGCCGAGCGCGAGTTTGGACCGGAACATGCCGCCGCGATTGCGGAGATCATCGCGAAGTACACAAAGTACAACGGCCGACGCAAACCGGAACTGCTCGAACCAACCACCTATAGTCTGGTGAACTATCGAGAAGCGGACACGGTGCTGGCTGATTATCAGCGCCTCGCAAAGCAGGCCGAAGAGATTTACAACGCGCTGCCTGCGGAAAAGAAAGACGCTTGCTTTCAGCTCGTGCTGTATCCGGTCAAAGCCAGTGCGGTACTCAACGAACTGTACATTACAGTCGGTAAGAATCGCCTGTACGCCGTGCAGGGTCGCGCGTCAACTAACGACCTTGCCGAGCGGGCACGCGAATTGTTTCGCGCTGATGAACAACTGGCTCGTTACTACAACGAGACAATGTCAGGAGGGAAGTGGAATCATCTGATGGACCAAACCCACATCGGCTACACCTTCTGGAACCAGCCGGTCCGCAACGCCATGCCGGCGATTCAGGAAATTCAGGTTCCGGCTCCGAGTGAAATGGGTGTGAGCGTCGAGGGTTCCCCGGCGAGCTGGCCTGATGGACCAGGGCAACCAACCTTGCCGCCGCAGAATGTCTATGATCGACAGCCGCGCTACTTTGAAATCTTCAATCGCGGGCAGACACCGTTCATGTTCACCGCCGAAGCGAGCGAGCCCTGGCTCCGCGTGAGCGCTACGCACGGCACGGTGACCCGCGAACAACGAGTCTGGATCAATGTGCAGTGGGGCGACGTTCCGCCGGGTGCTACCAGTGGATCAATCAGTATCGCCGGTACGGGTGATCGCAAAATAGTCATGACGGTGCCAATCGTTAATCCCGCTGTGCCACGGCCCGACGAACTCGAAGGCTTTGTCGAAACGGACGGGTGTGTCTCCATTGAAGCCGAGCATTTCACGCGCGTCGTCGAAACGAAGGCAGTTCAGTGGAAGCAGATACCCGACTTTGGTCGCACGCTGTCGGCGATGACGACGTTTCCCGTCGCGGCGCCGAGCCAGATTTTGTCGTCCGCGGCCGCCCGGCTCGAATACCGCATGTATCTGTTTCATGATGGTCCAGTCGGCGTCGACGTATATGTCGCGCCAACGCAAAACTTTCAGCCGGGCACCGGGTTTCGCTATGGCATCTCGTTTGATGATGAAAAACCGCAGGTTATCAACGTGCATGCGGACTACTCGCAAGTCGAATGGGAGCGTTCAGTCAAAGACGGCGTGCGCGTCCTGACCTCGAAGCATGTGATAGGACAGCCGGGTTATCACGTGCTCAAGTTGTGGGCCATCGATCCCGGTTTGGTGATTGAGAAGCTGGTCGTGAATACCGGCGGCGTGCGCCCAAGTTATCTCGGCCCGCCGGAGAGTTTTCGGCGCGAGCCTCGCTCGTAGTTTGCGATAGACGTCAGGTTTAGTCTGTTGTATGTAATCGTTAACCCTACTAACGAGGAGAGAATCACAGACTGAAGCGTATGCTACGTTGAGATCAGAGCATCAATTGTCCGCCATTAACTTCAATCGTTTCGCCCACTACATAACTCGCCGCGTCGGATGCGAGAAAGGCGATCACCCTGGCGCATTCCAGCGGCGTGCCGATGCGGCCAAGTGGAATCGTCGCCACGAATCCGCGGATCATCTCTGGCGTCGAGAACACTTCATGAAATGGCGTATCGATCACTCCTGGTGAGATTGCGTTCACCCGCACACCGTGCGGCGCCAGTTCTTTGGCCATCGATTTCGTGAGCGTGATCAGACCGCCCTTCGCCGCAGAGTAAGCGCCGGCGCCGGGCCCGCCGCCCGTGCGCCCGGCGATTGAAACCACGTTGACGATCGCTCCCGATTTACGCGCCATCATCGCCGGCACCACTGCCTGCGAACAGAGCATCGCGCTCGTCAGGTTGAGATTGATAACCTCGTTCCAGCGTGCTCCAGTCGTCTCGATGATTCTTTGCCGCTCAATCAGCGAGCCGGCGTTGTTAACCAGAATATCGATCGGCCCTAGCTCGTCAGTTGCCCGCGTCACCATCGCCCGAATCTGCTCAGCTTCCCGCACATCTGCGCGAATGGCGATTGTCTTTCGTCCCGCGCGCGCAACCTCGTCTCGTACTTTCTCAGCACCTTGCTGATTGCTGTGATAACTGATGGCTACGTCGGCCCCCAACTCAGCCAGCACCTTCGCCGTCGCGGCGCCGATGCCGGACGACGCGCCGGTGATCAATGCCACTCTATTTGTCAGATCGAAATAATTTTTCACGGCTTCACCTGGGATTCGGACTTCGGTGCGATAAATCCGGCAACTCGTCTAGATAGTCGAGGTGTACTTTACCACGGCTCTTCTCATTCACACCCGGTTTCAACCGGGTGAGAACGCGTCCAATAATTTGTCCTAACCGTTTCAACGGTTTTCCTTGCATCGACGGCGCATTCAGGATTACATCAGATTCGTTATATCAGTCCAACATTTGCAGACGAGTACGAACTCTTGGCGAAGCGATACGGCTTGAAATGGAACGACGAGGAAAACCGTTGAAACGGTGAGACGGATCTTAAAGGACGCGAGTACACCCGGTTGAAACAGGGTGAGAATTAGATTGAAGAACGGGATCTGGCTATAAGCGCACTCGCGATCACCCTCACCTCAGCGCGAGTCTGCCTTTGAGTAAGATCTGTTCCACTGAACTCCCGACAAGGATGTCGAAGTTGTCGGGCTCCACGCGCCATTGTTGTAGATTAATGTCGTAATAAGAAAAGGCGCGGCGATCCAGCGTGACGGTTACTCTCCGGGTTTCACCGGCGCGCAGGTTTACTTTCACAAAGCCTTTCAATTCCTTAGCCGGCCGCGGCGTTTTCGAGTGCGTGTTGGCAACGTACACTTGCGCGACTTCAGCGCCTTGCCGTCGGCCGGTGTTGGTTACATCAAATGAAACCAGGCAGGTCCAGGAACTGAGGCTGCCACTTTTCGTGTCTGCTTGAGTCACATTCAGATTGTTGTATCTGAACGTTGTATATGAAAGCCCGTAGCCGAACGGGAAGAGCGGCTTCATGCCGTTATGCTCGTAGCCGCGATAACCGATGAACAGCCCTTCTTTGTACGTGATGCGGTTCGTCGACGCGTCGGGATAATAGCTGTCGTGCGCGGGATTGTCTTCCCAGCGACGTTCAAATGTCACCGGCAAACGGCCCGACGGATTCACGTCTCCGAAAAGAATCTCGGCCAGTGCTGCGCCGCCCTCCTGGCCTGGATACCAGGCTTGCAAGACTGCGGGGACGCGATCGAGCCAGGAGTTCATATCCACTGCGCCGCCCGACGTGATCACCACGATCGTGTTGTGATTTGCCGCTGCGATCTCCTGGATTAGTTGCTCTTGTCCAGGCGGCAGGCGAAAGGTGCGATCGCTGCCTTCGGTCTCAGTCTCCGGATCAAAACCTACGGCCAGCACGACCACGTCCGCCTTTGCCGCCAGTTTTTTCGCGTCGGCGTCGACGATGCTGCTGCGCGGCACGATACCCAAACGCAGGCGTGGCGCGGCCCGGCCTGCGTGACGGAAGTGTTCCAGAACGATCTTGTGGGGACCAGATGCGAGCGAGGTGGTGGCGTAATCGACCACCGCGATCGAGTGTTCCCAACTATTCAGAACGAGCTTGCCGTCGATGAACAGCCGGTAGCGAACGTTTTCACCGGGGGCCTGCAGAAAAACATCGAACGGCCCCGCTTGCTGCGCTGTGTAATAACCCGTCCAACGCGCCGATGACTCATCCGGAATTCCCGGCCCAGGAGTAACGCCGGATCCGCCGTAATCGATTCGTGCCTCTGTGCGTGTGGTCGCCGGGCTTCCCCGCAAATCTGGGTTACTAAAATATTCGGCAACGACCCCGTCCTTGCCGTTTGTGGCCGCGGTCGAGAGGTTTGTCGCCTGAGCCATCTCCGCGAGCGTGGGCAGGCCGCGCAGGTGAAACGTTTGAGTTCCCGCGCCCGGATAGTTGCTTATCCCTTCGAGGAAACTGACCGCTGCAAATGGCTGCACGCGCGCGCTGCCTCCTCCAACCGGCACGGCGGGATAAGCATCAGGGCCGATAACCGCGATCGATTTAGTCTGCGCTTTATTGAGTGGCAGCAAGTTGCCTTCGTTCTTCAACAGCACCATGCTTTCGCGAGCCGCTTGCAACGCCGCCAGACGTGCTTGCGGGTTGTAACGGGGTATCGATAGGTCCGTTTGCTCGCGATCGAGCCAGCCAAATCGAATTGCCGTTTGCAAGATGCGTCTGACCTTTTCGTCAATGGTGGCGACGGAAACTTTGCCATCCTTGATCGCCGGCAGGAGATTCTCTCGGTTCATGAATTTAGCAAATGGCATCTCCAGATCGAGCCCGCCATTTGCCGCCCCAACAGCATCGTAGGTCGACGTCCAGTCGGACATCATGATGCCGTCAAATCCCCATTCTTTCCTCACGATGTCTCTGTTGAGGTAAGCATTCTGCGTCATGTGCAGGCCGTTGGTCAGATTGTATGAATCCATGATGGCGCCTACGCGCGCTTCCTTTACCGCGGCTTCGAACACCGGCAGATAAATTTCGCGTATCGTGCGCTCGTCAATCACTGAGTCGGTGTGATGGCGATCGAACTCGGAATTGTTTCCCATGAAATGCTTGACGGTAGCGCTGACGCCCTGGCTTTGCACGCCTTTGATATAACCCACCGCGATGCGCGAAGCGAGAAAGGGATCTTCGCCAAAGTATTCAAAGTTTCGTCCATTCATCGGCGCCCGATAGATGTTCACGCCCGGCCCCAATAGAAAATGCACACCCTTAGCCCGTGCATCTCTGCCGATTTCAGTTCCCACGCGCTCGGCTAGCGCCGGATTCCAGGTAGCAGCCAAAGCAATGCCACCCGCCATGGTTGTGGCCGGCCCGTAATTCCGCACGCCGATTGGACCATCGGCCATCTTCAAACGCGGGACGCCAAGCCGCGGGACGCCACGAATCGAAAAGCTGTCGATCCCTCCGAGCAAATCAATCTTTTCCTCGAGCGTCATTTGCTTGAGAATCGACTCGACTCTATCTTCAGTGTCTCGGATCACGGGTGCAAGCGACTGCGCCTTCATGTTAATGAGGGCCAGGGTGCCAATCAGCGGAACGATCAAAATGGTGGATAAACTCTTTCGCATTTGGAAACCGCGCGGAAAAGAAAGGAGCGGTGCGATAATGAGGTTGGGCGCTCCTGAAAACAGGATTTCATGGTTGATCCATATCCTGACGC
>WNGH01001502.1_pt1 | contig 21783 bp, 23 predicted proteins | sample 5400631 | NCBI WGS metagenome assembly WNGH01 (sample SAMN13153373, study PRJNA577476) | soil metagenome | isolation source: 115 cm soil or saprolite under Garry oak tree replicate 1 | place: USA:California | collected 2016-06-15
CGTCATCAAGGCGTACCTGGGGGAGCCCAAGGCAAGCGCCAAGGAGGCCCGCCGTGGCTGAGCTCGCGACGCTGCCGCGCCTGCTGCTGCGCAACGCCAGGGAGCTGCGGACACGCGCGGCGATCCGCGAGAAGGATCGCGGGATCTGGCAGTCGTACTCGTGGGAGGACTATCACGCGCAGGTCCGCGACTTCGCGCTGGGCCTGGCCGCCCTCGGCTTCGAGCGCGGCGATCGGCTGTCGGTCATCGGCGACAACCGGCCGCGCCTGTACTGGGCGCAGGTGGCCGCGCAGTGCCTGGGCGGCGTGTCGGTGCCCGTCTACCAGGACTCCATCGCGAAGGAGCTGGCGTTCGTCTGGAATCACGCCGACGTCTCGGTGATCGTGGCCGAGGACCAGGAGCAGATCGACAAGGTGCTCGGCCTCCGCGAGCAGCTCTCCACGCTGCGCTACGTGATCTACGACGATCCGCGCGGGATGCTGCACTACAAGCACGACTGGCTGAAGTCCTTCGCCGATGTGCAGGCGCTGGGCCGTGAGTTCGGCAAGACGCACGGCGGCTACTTCGACGCCGCCATCGAGCAGGGCAAGGCCGACGACCTCGCGTTCGTCTGCTACACCTCCGGCACCACCGGCAACCCCAAGGGCGCGATGATCAGCCACGCCAACGCCCTCGAGACGGCGAAGATGGCGATGAGTGCCGAGGAGTTCCGCGTCGACGACGACTATCTCGCCTACCTGCCGATGGCCTGGGTCGGCGACGCCTTCTACACGCTCGTCATGAGCCTCGTCGTCGGCTTCGCGTGCAACTGCCCCGAGAGTCCCGAGACCGTGCAGCGCGACCTGCGCGAGCTGGGACCGACGCTGATCCTGGCGCCGCCGCGCATCTGGGAGAACATGCTGACGGCGGTGCAGGTAAAGGGCGCCGACGCGCCGCCGCTCAAGCGCTGGGTCTTCGACCGCTTCCGCGGCGCCGCCGAGCGCGCCGAAATCCTGCGATCCGAGGGCAAGCCGATCCCGCTCGGCCTGCGCCTGGCCATCGCGCTGGGCGAGTTCTTCGTCTACGGCCCCGTGCGCGATCAGCTCGGCCTGCGCCGCGCGCGCTGGGCGCTGACCGGCGGCGCGCCGCTCGGGCCCGACACGTTCCGCTTCTTCCGCTCGATCGGCGTGAACCTCAAGCAGGTCTATGGCTCCACGGAGACGACCGGCCTCGTCTCGCTGCAGCCGAGCCGGGAGGCGAACCCGACGACGGCCGGGCGGCCGTGCCCGGGCATCGAGGTGAAGATCGCCGACCGCGGTGAGGTGCTCGTCCGGAGCGCGGGGGTGTTCCGCGGTTACCTCAAGAACGAAGAGGCCACGCGCGAGGTCATCGACCCCCAGGGCTGGTTCCACACCGGCGACGCCGGGTTCATCGACCCGCGCGGCCATCTCGTCATCATCGACCGCGCCAAGGACGTGGGCGCGCTGGCCGACGGCACGCCGTTCGCGCCGCAGTTCGTCGAGAACAAGCTGAAGTTCAGCCCGTTCATCCGCGAGGCGGTCGCCTTCGGCGACCAAAAGCCGTTCGTGACGGCCATGATCGCCATCGACATGAGCACGGTCGGCAACTGGGCCGAGCGCCGCAGCCTCGCCTACACGTCCTACATGGACCTCAGCCAGAAGCCCGAGGTGCGCGCGCTGATCCGCGAGGAGATCCGCAAGTGCAACGAGACGTTGCCGGAGGCGGGGAAGGTGCGGCGCTTCCTGCTGCTGACCAAGGACCTCGAGGCCGACGACGCGGAGATGACGCGCACGCGCAAGGTGCGCCGGCGGTACGTGGCCGAGAAGTACACGCCGGTGACCGACGCCTTCTACGGGGACCGCGACGAGGTGGAGCTGGCGACGACCATCACCTACGAGGACGGCCGGCAGGCCACGCTGCAGTCGCGCGTCCGCGTCGAGGACGTGGAGGAGGCGGCCGTCCGTGGGTGACTGGCAGTTCACGGTCCTCCTGCTGTCCAACGGCGTGCTCATCGGCCTGATGTACTCGCTGATCGCGCTGGGCTTCGTGCTCGTCTACAAGGCGACCGACGCCATCAACTTCGCGCAGGGCGAGTTCGTCATGATCTCGGGCTTCGTGGCGGCGGCCGGCCTCATGGTGTGGGGGACGCCGCTCTGGCTCGCGGTGGCGCTCGCGCTGGGCGGCATGATCATCCTGGGCTTCGCGCTCGAGCGCGTGATGCTGCGCCGGCTCATCGGCCGCCCCGTCATCGCGGTGGTCATGGCCACCATCGGGCTCGCGTCGATCCTGCGCGGCGTCGGGCCGTTCACCATCTTCTCGGGGACCAAGCCGCTGCCGCTGCCGATCCGCGAGGAGCCCTTCCTGGTGGGGCCGCTGTTCATCCCGCCCATCCAGCTGCTCGGCGCGGGCGTGAGCATCGGCTTCCTCGCCGCCTTCGGCTGGTTCTTCCTGAAGTCGCGCAAGGGCATCGCGATGCGCGCGGTGGCCGACAACCAGCAGGTCGCGCTCGCCATGGGCATCAACGTGGAGCGCTACTTCGGGGTGGCCTGGGCCATGACCGGTATCGTCTCGGCGCTGGGCGGCGTGCTCTGGGGCAACCTGCTCGGCGTCGACGTGAACCTGGCGCTGGTCGGCTTCAAGGTGTTTCCGGTGGTGATCCTCGGCGGGCTCGACTCGATTCCCGGCGCGATCGTCGGCGGCTTGATCGTCGGCATCGTCGAGAACATGGCGGCCGGCTACATCGATCCCTACGTCGGCGGCGGCACCAAGGACTTCGCGCCCTACGTGCTGATGATCGCCGCGCTCATGGTTCGCCCCTACGGCATCTTCGGCAAGAAAATCATCGAGCGGATCTGATGCGACGCGAGATGACGGCGACGGGCGCGAGCGGGCTGGGTCCGCCTGTTGGCCTATGTGGATCGGCCCAACTACGACTCCAAGCGGCCGGACCATGAGCGAGACACGACGTGAAGTCGGAGGGCATGGTGGCGGGCGGGGTGGGCCGGGGCCCCGTGAGACCCGTGTTTCGGGTACAGCGTCGGACCCGGCCGGACATCGGTGCACCATGACAGGCGCTGCGCTCTGTCGATTTGCGTGGTCGAACGGGGCCCCGGCCCGCCCCGCCCGACGCCGTGCCCGCCGGCATCACGTGGAGTACGCATGATTCATCGGGAATGCGGAGTCTTGAAGACGACGTACGAAGCGGACATGGCGTTCTATCCGCTGCCGATCGCCCGGTGGACGGTGGCCGCGCTCGGCGTGGTGTTCTTCGTCGTCATCCCGTTCACGCTGCACGAGTACTTCCTGTCCGTCGCCAACCTCGTCTGGATCGCCGTCATCGGCGCGCTCGGCCTCAACATCCTCGTCGGCTACACGGGGCAGGTGTCCATCGGCCACGGCGCGTTCATGTCGGTGGGCGCCTACACGGCGGCCAATCTCGCCAATCGTCTCGACTCGCCGTGGCCGCTCAACCTGCTCGCGGGCGGCCTCATGGCTGCCCTGATCGGCGCCATCGTCGGTATTCCGTCGCTGCGCATCAAGGGCCTCTACCTCGCCATCGCCACGCTGGCCGGGCAGCTGATCATCGAGTGGACGATCAACCACGTGACGTTCATCAGCGGCGGCGTGCAGGCGTCGATCGAGGTCGCGCGGCCGCGGCTGGGACCGCTGGTCCTCAGCAGCCAGCGCGACATGTACTACTTCCTGCTCTTCTTCGTCGTGCTGGCCATCGTCGGCACCATGAATCTCATGCGCACGCGGGTGGGGCGCGCCTTCATCGCCATCCGCGACCAGGACATCGCCGCCGAGATCATCGGCATCAACATCTTCCGGTACAAGCTGCTCGCCTTCGCGATCTCGTCGTTCTACGCGGGCGTGACCGGCGTGCTCTACACGTACTTCCTCGGCATCGCGAACTACGAGCAGTTCCAGATCGGCGTGTCGATCGACTACCTGGCCATGATCATCATCGGCGGGCTCGGCTCGGTGCTGGGCTCGATCTTCGGCGCCGCCTTCGTGACCCTGCTGCCCATCGTGATCCGCTACGCCATGGAGGCGTTCGGCGGCGTGTTCCTCGAGCAGCAGACCGTCCTGAACCTGATTCCCAATCTCCGCCTCATGATGTTCGGCGCCCTCATCATCTTCTTCCTGATCGTGGAGCCCGAGGGGCTGAACCGCCTGTGGCGGAACATCCGGAGCTACTTCCGTGTCTGGCCGTTCGCGTACTGAGTACGCGAGGAGGGAGAGACCATGAAGCGATATCTGGCTATGACGACGGCGCTGATGCTGGCGGCGAGCAGCCTGCTCGGCGCGGCGCCGTCTTTCGCCCAGTCGAAGGGCGAGATCGTGATCGGCCTGCAGTGTGACCGCACGGGGGCGACCCAGATCGTCGGCACCGTCCTGTGCCCGGGCTTCCACGACTACGTCGCGCTCGTGAACTCCAAGGGTGGCGTCGAGGGCCGCATGCTCAAGGTTCTCGAGATCGACCACGAGTACAAGGTGCCGCCGGGGGTGGAGGCCTACGAGCGTCACAAGAAGGACGGCGCCGTGAGCATGGCCATCTACGGCACGCCGCACATCTACGCCCTGGCCGCGAAGCTCACGGAAGACCGGATCCCCGGGACGTCGCCGGGCTTCGGCAGCGCCGCCGCCGCCGACGGCCAGCGCTATCCGTACATCTTCCCCATCGCGGCGACGTACTGGTCGCAGGGGGCGGCGGCGGTGGAGTTCGTGAAGAAGCAGCTCGGCGGCTCGCTCAGGGGCAAGAAGATCGCCTACATCTTCTACGACAACCCGGCCGGCCGTGAGCCGATCGAGGTGATCGAGGACCTGGCAGAGAGGGAAGGGTTCCAGCTCAAGACGTTCGCCGTCCCGCCGCCCGGCGTCGAGATGGGCGCGCAGGTTCTCGACATCGCCCAGCGCTTCCGCGCGGACTTCGTGATCGCGCACCTGTTCGGCGGCGCGCCGTCGGTGTCGATCAAGGAGTTCAAGCGGGTGGGCTACCCGCTCCGCAAGGTCGTGTCGTTCGTGTGGGGCGCGGCCGAGGCCAACATCGACGGCGCCGGCGGCTTCGGCGTCGCCGAGGGCTACTACGCCATGCAGTTCGCCGGCGTCGGCAAGGACTATCCGGTGCTCAACGAGATCCGCGAGATGTACAAAAAGCAGGGCAAGCCGGCGCCCAAAGAGATGGACTCGACGGTGTTCTACAACCGTGGCGTGCTGATCGGCGCGCTGCACGTCGAGGCCATCCGCAACGCGCTCAAGGCCAAGCCGGACGGCAAGATCACCGGCGAAGACGTGAAGAAGGGCTTCGAGAAGATCAACAACTTCACGCTGGGCGGGCTGGTGCCGCCGCTCAAGGTCACGTCGACCGACCACGAGGGCGGCGGGCTCGTCCAGATCTGGCAGGTGAAGGACGGCAAGTTCGTGAAGGTCACCGACTGGTTCGCCGCATACCAGGGCGTGGTGGCCAAGCACATCAAGGAGGCGGGGAAGAAGTAACCATGCCGACGGCACCGACGGCCCCCGCCGCCGGTGCCGTCTGCGCGGTTGCTCCTCGCCTCGTCACATGCTGACGCTCAACAACGTCGAGGTCATCTACGACAACGTGATCCTCGTCCTCAAGGGCGTGTCGATCGACGTCCACGAGGGCGGCATCACGACCCTGCTCGGCGCCAACGGCGCCGGCAAGACGACGACGCTCAAGGCCATCTCGGGCCTGCTGCCCTCGGAGCGCGGCGCCATCACCAAGGGCGCCATCGAGCTCGCGGGCAAGCGCATCGACCACCTGGCGCCGTACGACGTCGTGCGGCGCGGGGTCGCGCAGGTGTTCGAGGGCCGGCGCGTGTTCGAGCACCTCACCACGGAGGAGAACCTCATCGCGGGCGGCCACGTCCAGGCCGACCGCGCGCGCCTGCGCGAGGGCATCGAGCGCGTCTTCCAGTACTTCCCGCGGCTGGCCGATCGGCGCCACGTGCAGTCCGGCTATCTCTCGGGCGGTGAGCAGCAGATGCTCGTGATCGGCCGCGCGCTCATGTCCAGCCCGCGCGTGATGTTGCTGGACGAGCCGTCGCTGGGGCTGGCGCCGATGCTGGTCGAGGAGATCTTCGAGATCGTGCAGCGCATGAACCGGCAGGAGAAGCTCACCGTGCTGCTCGTCGAGCAGAACGCCGCCCTGGCGCTCGCCATCGCCGAGCACGGCTACGTGATGGAGAACGGCCGCATCGTCCTCGAGGGCTCGGCGGCCACCCTGCGCGACAACGCCGACATCAAGGAGTTCTACCTCGGCCTCACCGAAGTCGGCGCGCGCAAGTCCTACCGCGACGTCAAGCACTACAAGCGCCGTAAACGCTGGCTCAGCTAGGAGGATACCGCTCGATGAAACGGACCGGGGTGTGGGGGAGCCTGCTGTTGCTGGTAGCCTCGCTCGGTCTCACCGCGTGCGCCTCGATGCGCGGCGAGCCGACGCCGTCGCTCTACCGCCGCGTGGGCGGCCGCGAGGGCATCGCGGGCGTCGTGGACGGGTTCGTCACCAACGCGCTCGCGGATCCTCGCATCGGTCCCGCCTTCAAGGCGCTGCCGGCCGCCAAGGTCGGCCCGCTCAAGAGCAACATCGCGGACTTCATCTGTGAGAATACCGGCGGCCCGTGCTCGTACCTGGGCCGCACGATGAAGGAGTCGCACAAGGGCCTCGGGCTCACCCGGGAGGATTTCGACGCCTGTAACGCCGCGCTGGCGAAGGCGCTCGATTCCTCGAAGGTGGCGCCGGGGGACAAAGCCGAGGTGATGAAGCTCGTGCAATCGCTGATGCCCGACATCGTCGGTCAGTAGCCGATGAAGCCCATCGATCGCCGCGCCGGCTACTGGAATCGCGAGCGCGAGACGATGTCGACCGGCGCGCGCGAGCGGTACCAGGCCGCCTGGCTCGCCGCGCTGCTGGAGCACGCATGGGCGAACGCGCCCGGCGTGCGCCGGCGGCTCGAGCAGGCCGGCCTGTCGGCGAAGAGCGTCCGCTCGACGGACGACCTGGCGCGACTGCCCGTCATCAAGAAGAGCGCGATGCCGGATCTCCAGAAGGCGGATCCGCCGTTCGGCGGCTTCTGCACCGTACCGCTGGCGAAGATCCGCAAGATCTTCGTGTCCCCCGGCCCCATCTTCGAGCCGATGGGACCGGAGGTGTCGGGCTTCCACGCGGAGACGGGTCTGTTCGCCGGCGGCTTCCGCCCGGGCGACGTCGTCATCAACACGTTCTCGTACCACCTCACGCCGGCCGCCCACGAGCTCGACGAGTCGCTGAACCTCATCGGCTGCTCGGTGGTGCCGACGGGCGTCGGCCAGACGGAGATCCAGGTCACCATCGCCAAGGCGGTCGGCGCCAGCGGCTACGTCGGCACGCCGTCGTTTCTCATGACGATCCTCGCCAAGGCCAAGGAGATGGGCGTCGGCCGGCTGCCGCTCCAGGTCGCGCAGGTGGGCGCCGAGCCATTCACCGAGTCGATGCGCCGCGAGATGCAGGACCAGCACGGGATCATGGCGCGTCAGGGCTTCGGCACCGCGGACCTCGGCATGCTCGCCTACGAGTGCGCCGAGGCGAGCGGCATGCACCTGGTCGAGGACGCGATCACGCAGGTGTGCGATCCGACCACCGGCGAGCCGCTGCCCAACGGCCAGATCGGCGAGCTGGTGGCCACCGTCAACAATCGCACGTACCCGATGGTCCGCTTCGGCACCGGGGACCTCACGGTCATCACCGACGAGCCGTGCACGTGCGGCCGCACCTCCGCGCGCATGCTCGGCTGGCGCGGGCGCGCCGACGAGGTCACCAAGGTGCGCGGCATGTTCATCCACCCGCGGCAGGCCGACGAGATCGTCGCGCGCGTGAGGGGCGTGACCCGGTATCAAGTCGTCGTCGGCCGCGAAGGCCACAGCGACACGCTCACGCTGCGCGTCGAGCTGGGCGCCGGCGCCGACGCGCACGCCCTCTCCGCCGCCCTCGAGGTCGGCATCCGCGACGTCATGAAGCTGCGCGGGATCGTCGCCATCGTCGCCGCCGGCACCATCGCCGAGAACGCGAAGAAGATCTCCGACGAGCGGAAGTGGGACTGACGACGTGAGGATCTTCAACGACGATCGCGAAGCCGCGCTGGCCTGGCTTCGCCAGGAGACGGTCGCGGACCCGTAGCCGCGACGGGTACCTGATCCGGCTCTGGGACGAGCGCTCGATGAAAGAGAACCAGTCACCTTATGATAGCCTTGCGCTATGGGCGAACGACCGCATGAACTCGAATCGAAGGTGCTGAAGCTATCGCGCAGGAACCGTGCCCGCCTCGCACAACGTTTGATCTCCAGCCTCGATCATGAATCCGACGCCAATGCCGAGAAGTTGTGGCTCGATGAGGCCGAACGTCGACTCGCTGAGCTCAAGTCCCGCAAGGTACCAGCAATCCCCGCCGAAAGAGTGATCAGGAAGGCCCGCTCCGCGATACGGTGAAGAGCGTCGAGTTCATCCCGACGCGCAGGACGAGTTCGTTTCGGCAGCACGGTTCTACGAAGAGCAAACTGAAGGGCTTGGTCTCGACTTTATCCTGACGGTCCAGCGTACGTACGAGCGCCTTCTCAGCTTTCCGGAGTCTGGTCGGTTATTCGGTCGACGGCTCAGACGTCTTCTGATTCCAAAATTTCCTTACGGGCGTCTCTATCGCGTCGAGCCCGAGCGGATTTACATCGTGGCGGTGATGCACCTTCACCGCCGCCCGGGCTACTGGCGGTCACGGGTCTGAGCAGGGCGGCTGACGGGCGTATACTCCCGGCCATGGGCGAGATGACCCGCGCCTGGCCGGTCGACACGCTGGCTCGCGTGCCGTTCTGGGTCTACCAGGACGAGGCGAACTACCGCGCCGAGCTCCGCCGCATCTTCGAAGGCCCCACCTGGAGTTACGTGTGTCTCGAGTCCGACGTTGCGAAGCCCGGCGAGTTTCGGACGACGTTCGTGGGCGAGATGCCGGTGATCGTGGTCCGCGGGCAGGACGGCGACGTGCACGCGTTCGAGAACCGCTGCGGGCACCGCGGGGCGCTGATCGCGCTGGACGACGCCGGCAGCGTGAAGAACGCGTTCCAGTGCGTCTACCACGCCTGGAGCTACGATCTGCGCGGCAACCTGATCGGCATCGCCTTCGAGAAGGGCAGCAACGGCCGCGGCGGGATGCCGAGCGACTTCTGCAAGGCCGACCACGGGCCGCGCAAGCTGCGCACGACCACGCTCTGCGGCCTGGTGTTCGCGACGCTCTCGCCAGAGACTCCGCCGATCGAAGACTATCTCGGCGCCGAGATCCTCGGGCGCGTGCGCCGCGTGATGGACAAGCCGGTGCAGGTGCTCGGGCGCTTCACGCAGGGGCTGCCGAACAACTGGAAGCTCTACTTCGAGAACGTCAAGGACACGTACCACGCGAGCCTGCTGCACGCGTTCTTCGGCACGTTCCGGATCACGCGGCTCACGCAGGGGGGCGGGGTGCTGGTCAGTCCTGACGGCGCGCACCACGCCTCCTACACGATCGGCGTGCCCGAGGACGCCAAGAGCGCCGCGTATCGCGAGCAGGGGATCCGCTCGGAGCTCGACGGCTTCCGCCTCGCCGACGCGCGGCTGCTCGACAGCGTGGACGAGTTCAACGATCGCATCCAGCTGCAGATCCTGACCGTGTTCCCGAACCTCGTCATCCAGCAGGTGCAGAACTCGCTCGCCGTGCGCCAGATTCTGCCGAAAGGCGTGGAGGCGATGGAGCTGCACTGGACGTACATCGGCTTCGCCGGCGACGACGCGGAGATGCGGCAGCGGCGGCTGCGCCAGGCCAACCTGGTCGGGCCCGCCGGCTACGTCTCGATGGAGGACGGCTGTGTCGGCGGCTTCGTGCAGCGCGGCGCGGCCGCCGCGAGCGACGAGCTCTCGGTCGTCAACATGGGCGGCGAGGGCACGGAGTCGATGGACACGCGCGCGACCGAAGCCTCGGTGCGCGGGTTCTGGAAGGCGTACCGCCGCTACATGGGCTACTGATGCTCGAGCGCGTCGTCAGGCTCAACGCGGACTACGCGCGCGCCATCGACGACGACCGGCTGGAGGACTGGCCGGGTTTCTTCACCGAGAAGTGCCTCTACAAGATCACCTCCGCCGACAACCACCGCCGCGGGCTCGAGGCCGGCGTGATCTACGCGGACACCAACGGCATGCTGCGCGACCGGGTGGCCGCGCTGCGCGAGGCCAACGTCTACGAGCGCCAGACCTACCGCCACCTCGTCGGCCTGCCGGCGCTCGTCGGCACGCAAGGAGAGGTCACGCGCGCGGAGACGCCGTTCCTGGTCGTGCGCATCATGCGCGACGGCACCATGGACATCTTCGCCACCGGCCGCTACCTCGACGCGCTGGTCGACGACGGCGGCGCCCTGCGCCTGCGCGAGCGCGTCGTCGTCTGCGACAGCGGCCGCTTCGACACCCTGCTCGCGATCCCGCTCTAGCCGCGGCCGGCGCCTACCGACATGGGGGGCCCCGAAATGGCCCCCCAAACCCCCCAACCGCTCGTCGCGCCCCGGCGAAGCCGTGGCGCGCCTCGACCCCACACGCTCGGGGCGCCCCGGCGAAGCCGTGGCACCCCTCGATACTCCGTAAGGCCCGGCGTCTAACCGAACGCGATGCTCGACGGGCTCCCCGTCCTCACGATCTGGCCCGTGGGCTTCAGCCTGCCCGTGGACGCATCGACGCGGAAGGTGACGATCGTGTCGCTGTTCTGGTTCGCGGCGTAGAGGAACGTCCCGGACGGATCGAGGGCGAAGAAGCGCGGCACCTTGCCCTGCGTCGATTCCCAGCCCACCGACGACAGCACGCCGGTGGCGTCGTCGACGGCGAAGATGGCGATGCTGTCGTGGCCACGGTTGCTGCCGTAGACGAACGCGCCGGATGGCGCCACGGCGATCTCGGACGTGGCGCTGTTGCCGGTGAACGAGGGCGGCAGCGTGGTGATCACCTGCAGCGGCATCAGCTCGCCCCGCTCCGGGTCGAACCGGAACGTGGTGATCGTCGAGTCCAGCTCGTTGATCTGGTACAGGTACGGCTTGCTCGGATGGAAGTCCACGTGGCGCGGCCCCGCGCCGGGGCGGCTCGCCACCGAGGGCGGGTCGGCGGCGACCAGCTTGCCGCTCGCCGTGTCGAGCCGGTAGACGAACGTCGCGTCGAGGCCCTTGTCGGGCACCACGACGAAGCGCCCGCGCGGCTCGAAGACGACGTCGTGCGGGTGCGCGCTGGCCTGCTCGGTGCGGTGCGGGCCCGGCTTGCCCTGGAGCGTGACGAGATCGGTCAGCGGCGCCAGCGAGCCGTCCGGGTTGATCGGCAGCACGGCCACCGTGCCCGTCGAGTAGTTCGCGAGCACGGCGAAGCGGTTGGAGGCGTCGATGGCCAGCCGCACGCCGTTGCGGCCGTTGGTCGGCTGGCGGTTCAGCAGCGTGAGCCGGCCGCTCGGGGTGTCGATCGCGAACGCGGTCGCCTCGGAGCCGTCGCCGTGCGCGGCATACAGGAAGCGCCGCCGGTGATCGAGCGTCAGCCACGACGGGTTCACGACGTCCTTGACGACCTGCACCTGCGTCCACTCGCCCGAGGCCGCATCCATCCGGTAGACGCTGACGCCTTCGCCCTTCCCGTTGCGCTCCTTCGACGTGTAGCACCCGACATAGGCGAACATCGGTGTCCTCCGTGTGGCCGCACTCGCGCTCGGCCCGCTGGCCGCGGCGCACCCGCCGGCGGCGATCGCTGCCATGAGACCGGCTGCTCCGACGAGGAAATCGCGGCGCTCCACGTCCATGGTCACCTCCGACCGGGGCGCGCGGGCCGCGCCCGTGTGTTGGCGGCCCGCTGCCGCGCCCACCAGGCCCTGATCTCACTCACATGATCGCGCTCGTGACTCCAGCCCGGCGCGGGCAGCCACTCCACCACGGAATACGCGTGTGAGGGGTCGCGGAGCGACTCGGTCGGCAAACGCCGGAATCGTCGGACGAGCTCGGCGCGCGCACGCTGCATCCGGCGGAGCACCGTGCGGAGGCCGAGCCGGTGCGCGCGGGCGACGGTTCGCGCGTTGAAGCGATCGGCGTCGGCCATGCTCTCGAACCAGTGGATGCGGTCGCCGTGCCCCTGCGCCATGAGCCGGAATCGGCGCACGGTTTCCTCGTCGCAGGCCAGCAGGTGTCCCAGGACGTCCTTGACGGACCAGCGGTCCTGGGTGCGCGATCTCAGGATCTCGCGCTCGGGCAGCCGCTTCAGGAACGCCAGCGTCTCGCGGCGGGAGGCCACGAGGTGTTTGAGTGCGTCGCGCCGCCACTTCAGCACGTGGTCACCTCCGGCTGTTGTTCGTCAGACGCAGATGATACATTTTCGGCGCTCGGCGTTCGACGTGCAGCGCCCGACCGCTCGAACGGAGGAGGTTACCATGACGACTCGCGGACTCTCGCGGCGACAGATCCTGGGCATCGCGGTGGGCGCGGGCGGCTTCGCCCTGTCGGGACGTTTCGGCGCGGCCATCGCCGAGGCGCTGAAGCGCACGCCCGGCGAGATCCTCGGACCGTTCTATCCGGTCATCAAGCGCCTCGATCAAGGCGCCGACCTGACCGTCATTCCCGGCAAGCCCGGGCGCGCCGCGGGCGAGGTCATCCACGTGATGGGGCGGGTGCTCAATGTCGAAGGGCAGCCTGTCCGAGGGGCCAGGGTCGAGCTCTGGCAGGCCAACGCGCACGGGCGCTATACGCACCCGAGCGACACGAATCCGGCGCCGCTCGATCCGAACTTCGAGGGCTTCGCCGTCCAGACCACCGACGCCGAGGGTCGATACCGGTTCAAGACGATCAAGCCGGGCGCGTACCCGGCGAATCCCAACTGGATGCGGCCGCCGCATCTGCACTTCGAGGTGACCGGCAAGGTCAACCGCCTCGTCACGCAGATGTACTTCCCCGGCGAGTCGCTGAACGACAAGGATCTCCTGTTGCAGAACCTGCGCGCGAACAAGGACGGCGCCATCGCGAAGGTGTTGCCTCCCACGGCCGACGTCGAGCCGGCTTCGCGCCTCGTCGTCTGGGACATCGTCCTCGACAAGGGCTGAGCGGGTCTCATCGCCGCCGCGCTCAGACGCGGCTGTTCAGCACGTAGAACGGCCTCACGGCGTCCGGCGTGAGCCACGCGTTGTACCAGGCCTGCACGTAGGGCTTCAGCTTCTGGAGCGTCTCGGCGTGGCGTCGCTGCTTGGGCCCGATGGCGCGCGCCGCTTTGCGGATCTCCCGGTACAGCGCGTCGACGTCGAGCGTCGTCATCGTGCGGTCCTGCATCACCACGCGGCCGCCGACGATGGCGGTGTCGACGTCCTCGCCCATCGCCCGGTGCACGAAGGCCTCTGCGATCGCGAGGTCGTCGGTCATCCACGGGTCGCGCAGCACCCGGTCGAGGTCCACCAGGATCATGTCGGCCTTCATCCCGGGCTTCAGGGCGCCGATCTGGCCGCCGAAGCCGACGGCGCGCGCGCCGTTCAGCGTGCCCATGCGCAGGACGTCGTAGGCGTCGAGGGCGGGCGTCCTCAGATCGAAGTCCGGGACGCGGTGGAGCTTGTGCAGCATGCGCAGCTCCATGATCGCGTCCTCGTCGTCGTTGATCGTCTTGTCGTCGAGCCCCATCGCCACGTTCACGCCGCGGCGATGCATCACGGAGATCGGCGCCAGGCCGTTGCGCATGCCGAGGTTGCACGACGGGTGGCTCGTGACCGAGGCGCGCCGCGTGGCGAGGCGGTCGATGTCCTCCTCGGTCACCCAGATGGCGTGGCCGAGCGTCAGGTTCTCGTCGACCAGTCCGAGATCGTCCAGCCACGCGATGGCGCTCTTGCCGTACTTCCGGAACGAGAACGCCTTCTGGATCGGCGTCTGCACGCAGTGCATGTGGATCGGCACCTTGCCCAGCTGGTCGGCGGTCGTCTTGGCCCGCAGCAGGAAGCGCTCGGTGCACGCCTGTGCCCACGAGGGCGACAGCAGCACGCGCGTGTCCTCGGACGCGAAGCGTCCGTGCAGGTGATCGAAGAGCGCGAAGTATTCGTCCTCCACGCGCTCGCTGTCGAGGTGCACGAGCGGTTCGGCGAGCGCCTTGAGCTCCGCCGGCAGCGTGGCCAGGAACGCCTTGCTGTCGAGCACGAGCTTGTCGACGTTGCGCACGCCGGGCGCGAAGGCGAGGCGGATGCCGGCGTCGAGATAGGTGCGGATGGCCGTCTCGCAGCGACCGCTCGCCTGCGGGCCGTCGGTGTCGAACCCCATGTGGTGGATCGTCGTGCAGCCGGCTCTTATATGACGCCACGCGCCGAGCGCCGCCGTCAGCTCCGGCTCGAAGACCGGCATGAACGCCCAGTCGATCAGGTTGTTCTCGAGGTAATCGTTGAGGACACCCTTCTGGATCGGGCTCAGTCCGCGGCCGTGGCTGTGGGCATCGACGAGACCCGGCATCAGCAGCTGCGTGCCGTCGCCCACGGCCCGCGCGCGCGGATGCTTGCGGCGCAGCGCGCGCCAGTCGCCGACGGCGGCGATGCGGGTGCCGGAGACCAGGACCGCGCTGTCCGTGAGGACGCCGGCGTCGCGCGCGCCGGCGTCCGTGATCACGTACCGGCCGCGGACCAGCAGATCCATGGCGCTCACTCCAGGGCGGCGAGCTTCTCGATGATGGTGAGGGCCACGCTGGTGTCCTGGTCGGCCAGGCCCGCCGCCATCGCCGCCTGCTGGTAGCGCTGGGCGACGTTGGAGAAGCTGACCGGCACGTGCAGCTCCTTGGCGATCGTGTTGAACGTCTCGAGGTCCTTGTTCATGAGCGCCACCTTGAAGCCCGGCGCGAAATTGCGCGGCACGATGGCGGTCGGGATGCGCTCGAGCGCCTTGCTGCCGCCGCTGCTCGCCTTGACGACCTCGTAGATCGTCATCGGGTCCAGGCCCGCCCTCCGGCCGAGCACGAGGCCTTCCATCATGGCCAGCGAGTTGACGCACGCCATCATGTTGTTGATCGCCTTCACGGTGTTGCCCGCGCCCACCGGACCGACGCTGAAGATGTTCGGACCGATCGCGCGCAGCACCGGCCGCGCGCGCTCGAGCACGGCCGCGTCGCCGCCGACCATCACCGCCAGCGTGGCTGCCTTCGCGCCGGACACGCCGCCGCTCACCGGCGCTTCCAGGAAATGCACGCCGCGCTGATTGGCGCGCGGCTCGATCTTGCGGGGCGTGGACGGCAGCACGCTGCTGAGGTCGATGAGGATCGTCCCCGGCTTTGCGCGCTCGACGAGGCCGCCGGCGTCGAGATAGAGCGCCTCCACGTCGGGCGACGCCGGCAGGCACGTCATCACGATCTCCGCCCGCTCGAGCACTTCCTGGTGTGAGCCGGCCTTCTGCGCGCCGGCGGCGATCAGGTTGCTCATGGCGTTGGGGTTCTTGTCGAACACGGTGAGGGGAAAGGCCTTCAGCACGTTGCCCGCCATCGGATTGCCCATGTTGCCGACGCCGATGAAGCCTACGGATGTGGCCATGTATGGTCTCCTCGGCGGCGATCATACCGCCGGCGACGCCATCGCGCTCTGCCCGCGGGGCGGGCACATTGACAGGCTCCACGCGGCTAGTAGAGGATTGGCCGCCGTGTTCCTCAGCAGCGTGCCGGAGATGATGGAGTGGGGCCTGCGCGGCGCGTCGCGCTCACGCCGGGACGCGCTACGCTGGCGTCTGGCCTCGCTCGCGGTGTTCCTCGCCCTGTGGAGCGTCGCCGGCGGCCTCGTCGAGCTGACGAAGCCCTTCAATCCCTTGTTCCTGCCGGCCCCGTGGGTGGTGATCGGCGCCCTGCTCGAGCTGGCGCGCAAGGGCCAGCTCTGGGTGCACGTCGCCGCCACGCTCGAGCGCGTGGCCGTCGGCTTCTCGGCGGGCGCCGTGCTCGCGCTGGCGCTCGGGCTGCTCGCCGGCCAGGTGCGCGCGGTGCGCAACGTCGTCGAGCCGGTCGTCGAGCTGCTGCGGCCGATCCCGCCGCTCGCGATGCTGCCGCTGTTCATCGTCTGGGTCGGCATCGGCGAGGGCTCGAAGGTCGGCTTCATCACCTACGCGACGTTCTTTCCGATGTTCGTGACCACCGTGCACGGCGTCGCCCAGATCGACGGCCGGCTGCTGCGCGCGGCACAGAGCCTGGGCGCGCGGCCGCGCCACCTGTTCTTCCGCGTGATCCTGCCCGCCGCGCTGCCCGACGTGCTGACCGGCCTGCGCCTGGGCGTGGCGCTCTCGTTCTTCGTCATCGTCATCTCGGAGTTCGTCGGCGCCGAGAACGGGCTCGGGTATCTCATCAACGACGGGCGCAACTTCTTCCTGGTGCCGCAGATGCTCGGCGCCGCGCTGTTGCTCGGCCTCCTCGGCTACGCCGGCAACGGGCTGGTGCGCGTGCTGGAGCGGCGCGTGCTGCGCTGGCAGCACCCGCGCTAGCGATGAAGATCCGCGTGCGCGGCCTGTCGCGGACGTTCGTCGCCCAGGGCCGCGAGACGCCCGCGCTCCTCGACGTCGACCTGGAAGTCGCCGCGCACGAGTTCGTCTGTCTCCTCGGCCCGTCGGGCTGCGGCAAGTCGACGCTGCTGAACATCGTCGCCGGCTTCCTGCGTCCGACGGCGGGCGAGGTGCGGGTCGACGAGCGCCCGGTGTCCGGCCCCGGCGCCGACCGCGGCGTGGTGTTCCAGGAGTACGTGCTCTTCCCGTGGCTGACGGTGGCCGGCAACGTGGAGTTCGGCCTCAGGCTGAAAGGCGCGCCGGCCGCGGAGCGGCGCGGCATCGTGGCGCGCTACCTCGAGCTGGTGGGCCTGGCCGCGCACGCCGAGAAGTACCCGGTGCAGCTCTCGGGCGGCATGAAGCAGCGCGTGGCCATCGCGCGCGCGCTGGCCAACAGCCCCGAGATCATCCTGATGGACGAGCCGTTCGGTGCGCTCGACGCGCAGACGCGCGAGGTGCTCCAGGACGAGCTGGGGCGCATCCAGCGCGTGGAGCACAAGACGGTGCTGTTCGTCACGCACTCCATCCGCGAGGCCGTCTACCTCGCCGATCGCGTGATCGTGATGACCTCCGCGCCCGGCCGGATCAAGCAGGTGTTCACGATCAAGCTGCCGGAGGTGCGCGATCGTTTCGCGCCCGAGTTCACCCACTACGAGAGCGAGATCACGCGCGTGGTGAAGGAAGAAGTCGCCAAGGTGCACGAGTGAGCCGCACCCGGATCCTCGCGCTCGTCGGCGTGCTGGTCGTGTGGGCCGCCGTCTCGTACGGCAACCGGATGCTCGGCGTGATGGCCCCCGCGCTCCTGCCGACGCCGGGCGAGGTCGTGACGGTCTTCGCCGAGACGGTGCGCGATGGCAGCCTGCCCCGGCACGTCGCCACGTCCCTCGCACGCGTCGCCGTCGGCTTCGGCCTCGCCGCGGTGGCCGCGCTCGCCCTCGGGCTGCTGGCCGCGATGTGCGTTCCGGTGCGGCTGATGGTGGAGCCGATCATCGAGTTCGTGCGTCCGATCCCGCCCCTGGCCTTCCTGCCGATGTTCCTCGTCTGGTTCGGGCTGGGCGAGGGCTCCAAGGTCGCGTTCATCGGCTACACCACGTTCTTTCCGATGTTCGTCGCCATCGCCGCCGCCGTCCTCCGCGTCGACGTGACGCTGCTGCGCGCCGCCGCCAGCCTCGGCGCCGGCCACCTCGACCTCATCCGGCGCGTCATCCTGCCCGCCGCGCTGCCCGGCATCATCGTGGCGCTGCGGCTGGGCTTCGCCCTCGCGCTGTTCGTGATCGTCGGCGCCGAGTTCATGGGCGCCGACGCCGGGCTCGGCCACCTGATCATGGAGGGCCGCACCTTCTTCGTCCCGGCGCAGATCGTCATGGGAGCCCTCGTGCTCGGGCTCCTCGGATCCATCGTCAACGCGCTCCTGCTCGCGACCGAGCGGCGGCTGTTCCGCTGGCGCGAGGCTGGCGCGACCTCGTGAATTCCGGAAAACCGGAAAGGAGTCGCTCATGCGTGTCCTGATCGCCGTCCTGACTCTCGTCGTCGCGCTCGGCGCCACCGCCGACGCCCTTGCGCAGAAGCCCGAGCTGGCGGAGGTCGACGCCTGGCTCGTGCGCGATCCGCAGATGTCGGCGCAGTTCGCCGTCGCCGACCAGCTCGGCTACTTCAAGCAGGAAGGCCTCAAGGTCAACATCCGCTGGTACATCGCGGGCACCGACCTGCCGAGCATGTGGGGCGCCGGCAACATCCACCTCGGGACGGCGACGGCCACCATGGTCGTGCCCATCGCCGCCTCCGGCCAGACGATCTACAACATCGCGCCGCAGAGCGACATCGCCGGCGTGCAGCAGGTGGTCCTCGGCAAGAAGGCGCAGGAGATCGTCAAGAGCCCGAAGGACCTCGAGAAGCTGAAGATCGGCATGCCGAAGGGCGCCTCGGTCACCATGGCCATCCAGCACATGGCCCAGGCGAACGGCGTGGACTTCAACAGGATCCAGTTCGTGAACCTCTCGCCGCCGGACGCCATCACCGCCCTCGCGAAGGGCGACATCGACGCGATGGCCGCGTGGGCGCCGTGGACGTTCCGCGCCGTCAAGGAGGCGGGTGGCAAGCTCTACTTCACCGGCAGCCGCAGCTACATTCCAGGGAAGGAAGGCCCGGTGGACTGGGTCCAGGTGCACGCCGGCGTCGTGGCGAGCGGCAAGATGCTCAAGGAGAATCCGAACACGCTCAAGGCCGTCCTGCGGGCCACGCGCAAGGCCACCGACGCCATCAACAACGACCGCAACGCCGCCATCGAGATCGTCGCGCGTGAGATGAAGCTGGACAAGGACCTCGCGCGCGAGATCATGACCTACAACGTCTACTCGATGGAGATGAACCCCAACATCGTCAAGGGGATGAACGACTTCGTCGACTTCCTCTACTCGCTCGATCGGATCAAGCAGAAGTTCCCGGCCGAGCAGGTCTTCTACACGAAGATCCTCGAGGAGGTCGATCCGGCGCTCGTGAAGTGGAAGTCGAAGACCGACGTGAAGTAGCCGCGTGATCGTCCGCGTGGCCGTCGTCGGCGACGAGGTGACCGCCTGGTTCGGGACGCTCCTGGGGAAGCCGACGACGGCCGCGTGGATCGCGGAGGAGGGCGCCGTCCCGATCGGATTCGTGCTCGCCTTCTTCGAGGAGCGCCCCGAGAACCCGTTCCGCCGCGCGCGCCGATGGTGCGAGATCGATCAGATCGCCGTTGATCCGGCGCGGCGCCGCCGTGGCGTCGGCCGCGCGCTCATGGCCGCCGCGCTCGACGAGGCGCGCGCTCGCGGGATCGCCGACGTCGAGCTGTTCTCGTGGGCCTTCAACACCGACGCCCACGCGATGTTTCGAGGCCTCGGCTTCGAGCCGCGCATCATCCGCTTCGAGCTGAAGCGCTCGACGTCGCTCCGCTACCCCGGGCGCTTCGGCCGCTCCGGCAGCACGCAGTAGGCGCCCTCCGAGAACCCTTGCGCCTCGATCGCCAGCGCGTGGTCGAAGCGCGCGCGGTAGTTTTCCCAGGCGATGGTCGCCGTCAGCTCGATCATCTGCTCGTCGTTGAAGTGCCGGCGCAGCGCCGTGAACATCGCCTCCGGCACGTCCACGGGCGTCGCCGTCATCGCCACCGCGTAGTCCAGGACGAGCCGCTCGAGCTCGGAGAACCGCGAGCTCGTGCGGTATCGGCCAGCGCGCGCAGCTGCGCCTCGGTCACCCCGGCCGCTCTGCCGACGGCAGAGCCGATGTCCATTCAGAACGGACAGCCGACGAGCGAGGCGACCTTGACCGCCGCCAGCGTGGTCAGCCGCGCGTCCATCTTCGAGGCCCGGCCGAATGCGCGCTCGAATCCCATGTACGCGGCGAACACCTCGGGATGGTGCGCGGTGACGGCGATGGGGAGGGGCAGCCGTCCGAACTTCTTCAGCGCGCTCGTAGGCGGCGCGGACGTCGGGCGGGGCGAGCTGCGGAGGCACGGGGGCGATCCGGCTCATGAAGCACTCCTCTCCGTATGGTCTAGCACGACGCGGCGCCGCAGCAGCAACGCAAACGTCACGAAGGCGGCGATGCCCGCCGTCGCCACCGCCGTCGTCATCGGGCGCAGCGTGCCGTCGTAGGTGCGGCTGACGGCGATGGCGTAGAGCGCCGAGCCGGTCAGCTGCACGAAGCCGGCGCCCGCCGCCGCCAGCCCCGCCATCCGCGGGAAGGGACCGATGGCGCCCGCCATCGCGTTGGGCAGGACCCAGCCGAGGCCGAAGGCGTAGCAGAACATCGGCGCGATCACCGTCGCGACCGACGCCAGGCCCGCCCACGCGAGCGCGGCCATCACGACGCCCGCGGCGGCGCCGATGACCGTCCCGCCGCGGATCATGGTGTCGATGCCCAGGCGCGGCCCGACGCGCACCGAGACGACGTTGCCGGCCATGAGCCCGACGGCCACGGCGCCGAAGCAGAGGCCGTACTCGGTGGGCGACACGCCGAGGATCGTGATGAGCGCGAACGACGAGCCCGTGATGAACGCGAACTGACCGCTGAACATCAGCGCGGCGGCCGCCACGTATGCGGCGTAGCGGGGATGGCGCAGCAGCGCGGCCACGCGGCCACCCGGCTCGGCGGCGCGCGCGCCGGCGTAGACGTTGGTCTCGGGCACGATGCGCCACGCCGTGAGCAGGAACGCGGAGCCGAAGGCGCCGAGCACGACGAAGACGGCGCGCCAGCCCGCGAGCACGTGCACCCAGCCGCCGATGATCGGCGCCAGGATCGGCGTGAGCGCTTGAGCGGTGCCCATCGCCGCCAGCACTCGCGCCGCGCGCTCGGGCTCGTAGAGGTCGCGCACGACCGCGCGCGCGATCACCGGGCCGCTGCCCGCGCCGAGCGCCTGCACGACCCGCGCGGCGATCAGCAGGCTCATGCTCGGCGCGAATGCACACGCCGTGCCCGCGGTCGCGTACACGGCCAGGCCCGCCAGCAGCACGCGGCGACGGCCGAGGCGGTCGGAGAGCGGGCCCCAGACGAGCTGCGCCGCCGCGAGGCCGGCGAGGAAGAGGGTGACCGTCAGCTGCGCGGTGGCCGCGTCGGAGCCGAAGGCGAGCGTCATGGCCGGCAGCGACGGCAGGAACATGTCGATCGACAGCGCGCCGAGACCGACGATCGCCGTCAGCAGCACCGGCAGGACCAGCGAGCGCTCTCGGGCCACGCCGGCCCATTGTATAGTCGGAGCACCCGAAGGAGGCGCGCGTGAAGGTCTTCGACGAGCAGCACGACATGTTTTCGTCGGAGGGGGCGCCTCACAGGCGCGCCTTCGGCGCGACGGCCCCCTCCGATGCCTCCCCCAGATCTCGATTGCGCCGGCAAAGACGGCGCTCGAAGCGCAACCCCAATCAGGAGCCGGTGACATGACGACAGCCTTTCCGCTTCGCAATGCCTACCCGTTCGCAGAATTAAAGGGTCTGGCCGCCGAGATTCAGAAGATTCGCTCGTCGGTAACGTCGAACTCTATGAATACAACCTCGCCGTCAGCCTGAAGCGGGTATAACGACGTGAAGGTCTTCGACGAGCAGCACGACATGTTCCGCGCGACGGTGCGGTCCTTCGTCGAGAAGGAAGTGATGCCGCATGTGGAGGCGTGGGAGACGGCCGGCCGCATGCCAAAGTCGATCTTCCGCCGCATGGGCGAGCTGGGCTTCCTCGGCCTCGAGTACGACGAGCGGTACGGCGGCG
>WNGH01001506.1_pt1 | contig 21772 bp, 23 predicted proteins | sample 5400631 | NCBI WGS metagenome assembly WNGH01 (sample SAMN13153373, study PRJNA577476) | soil metagenome | isolation source: 115 cm soil or saprolite under Garry oak tree replicate 1 | place: USA:California | collected 2016-06-15
TTTTCGGACTTCATGGTGAATTACTGGCCGGCGCTGCTGGGTGTTGCCGCCGGCGCCTATGTGATGTTCCGCGTCTGGGCCGGCACCCCCGCGGGCCGCTACAACTGGGACCGGATGAAGCTTCGCATCCCGATCGCGGGCAAAATCGTCCTCAAGGCGACGCTGGCACGTTTTGCGCGCTCGCTGTCGATCGCTCTGAAGAGCGGCGTGCCCATTGTGCAGGCCCTGTCTGTGGTGGAGCAGGTCGTGGACAACGCGTACGTGGGGCAGCGAATCGAGCAAATCCGCGACGGGGTCGAGCGCGGGGAAAGCCTGCTGCGGACCGCGGTGACCACCGGAGTGTTTACTCCCGTGGTGCTGCAGATGATCTCGGTGGGCGAGGAAGCGGGCGAGCTCGATGATCTGCTGCGCGAAGTTGCCGAAATGTATCAGCGCGAAGTCGAGTACGAGCTGAAGACGCTCTCGTCGCAAATCGAGCCCATCCTGATCGTGCTCCTCGGCGTAATGGTGCTGGTACTCGCGCTCGGGGTATTTCTCCCCATGTGGAATCTGGGGCAAGCGGCGTTCGGGACCGGCAACCGTTAGTCCGTTGGTGCCGGTATTTGCGATGCGCTCCAAGCATGCCGGGCTCACCCTGGTCGAGCTGATCGTCGTCGTGTGCGTCATCGCGCTGTGCGCCGCGCTGCTGCTTGATCGGCTGCGTTTTTACCAGGAGGCCGCTGAAAAAGCGGCCATGGAATATACCGTTGGCGCGGTGAAAAGCGCGCTGCAGCTGCGGGTCGCGGCAATGCTCCTGCGGGGCGAAGGAAGAAATATCGGAGCGCTTGCCCGCGCCAATCCGATCGAGTGGCTGATGGAGCCGCCGCCGGGCTACCGCGGAGAGTTCCGCGCGCCGCAGCCCGATGTGCCGCGAGGAAGCTGGTATTTTGATGCGACGAGCAAGGAGCTGGTGTACCTTCCCAATCTCGACGGGCACCTTGAGCGCTTAGCAGACGGGAGCAAGCGGCTTCGATTTCGAGTACAGATCAGCTTCGAGCCGGCACGGCCGGATTCCGAGCGCAGAGTGTTCACCGGGATGCGGGTGGAGCCGGTAACTCCCTATACCTGGTTCTAAAGTTGTGTATAATGAATTGAGCATTAGATTGAGCCTGTAAGTTACTCAATTTGTGAGGGAAACCAAAATGAAGAAGCAAACGCCTGGCTTCACGCTGATCGAGCTGATCGTGGTCATCCTGATTCTCGGAATTCTGGCGGCCATCGCGGCGCCCAAATTCATCGACGTCACATCCCAGGCTCGCGCGGCGTCCTTGAACGGATTGCGCGCGGCGGTGAGTTCCGCTGCGACCCTGACGAATGCGCTGCAGCTCGCTTCGAACTTGGCTGCGGGCTCGTCGGTTACCGTGGAAGGCGTTGCCATCACGATGACGAACAGGTATCCCACGGCTGACGCGACAGGGATTTTAGCCACCATTCGAACCGATCCCAGTGTATTCACTTCCTCGGCCGCCGCTGGGGTGGTGACCTTTCAAGTCACGTCGGCAACCACGCTGGCGACCTGCCAGTTCACCTACACCGCCGCGGTGTCGCCCAACCCGCCGGCGATCCCTGCCGCGACGACGACAGGTTGCTAGTCGGCTCGGCGGCTAGCTAGGTACTGAGAGAAAACAAGGGCGGGGGCCGCAAGGCTCCCGCCCTTTTTCTTGGGTCGCTGAGGCAGTACCGGTTGGTTTCGATACCGCGACCTCGGGAAATCGTCCGTATGGATTGCCCGTGGCCTTGCGCAAGACTTGGCCGAAAGCACGTTGTGGATTCCTCGAGCCCTTCGATCGGCTCAGGAAGAGCGAAGGGTAGGCTGGGATGGAAAAATCATTGACAACAATATCTTATTGCGATAACTTGAAGTTAAGCATGATTCCGGGAGAGGGTATTGCTCGGTTGGTTCTCCAAATCGACGCAGAGTTCAGGACTTCTGGCCGTCGCAATCGAGCCGGAAGCGATCAAATTTGCCCATGTGCGAGCCGTCAACCGAGAGCGGCCGCTCGCGACGCGTTGGTGGAGTGTTGCATGCCCCCCGTCTGAGCAGCTGGATTCGCTGCAGAGGGAGACGAAGGAGCACGGACTCGCCCGCTTTACCTGTACGACCCTCCTCGAACCCGCGGACTACCAGATACTCTTGGTGGAGCCGCCCAAGGTTCCGCCAGACGAGCTCAAGGCGGCGATTCGGTGGCGGATCAAGGATCTGCTCGAATATCACATCGACGACGCAACGGTCGATGTATTCGAGGTGCGCGCCGAGGGGGACCCCAAAGGATCGGCCAAAGCCATGTACGCCGTCGCCACTCCCAACGAGGTCGTGCAAAAACGCATCGCCCTGTTTCAGGATGCCAGCGTTCCCCTCAAAGTCATCGACATCCCCGAAATGGCGCAGCGAAATGTCGCGGCATTGTTCGAGTCTCCGGACAAGGCGACCGCGATGCTCGCGTTTTCTCTTTGGGGGGGAATGTTGACGATCTCGTTTCGTGGCGAGCTGCTCCTCACGCGGCGCCTCGAGGTCACGTCGGTGCAGCTAGGACAAAGGGAGCACGGCGACCATTATCGCGAGCGGGTTGCGACGGAGATCACCCGGTCGCTCGACATTTTTGACCGCCAGCGTCTGAGCGTGGGGGTGGGAGAGTTGTTGCTCGCCCCGCTGCCGCAGGATCCCGAGCTCGAGCAATTTCTCCGCAGCAGGCTTTACGTGCCTGTCGTACCTGCCGAATTGCCGCAGGTCATGGATTTTGCCGACGCCAGCGAGCCGACTCCCGAGGAGCAGTGGGAATATTTTTACCTGTTCGGCGCGGCGCTGCGGGTCGAGGAGAAGGCGCTGTGAGCCAGCAGATCAATCTTTTCAATCCGCTGTTCCTCGAGAAGAAGAAGTATTTTTCCGCGGTGACCATGACCCAGGCGCTGGGACTGATCGTGCTGGGGATGGCGGTCTTCTACGCCTTCGCCTTCTGGCAGGACAGAAACCTAGCGCGCCAGATCGGCGAATCGGGTCGCGCCTACGAACAGCAAAAGCAGCAGTTCGGAAAAATCACCGCCGAGCTCAGCCCGGAGAAACGCGAAGCGCAGCTCGATCAGGACTTGAAGAGCGTTGAAGCGACCATCGCTTTGCGCCGGGCCCTGTTGCGCGAGGTTGGAACAGGCGGTTCGCCCGGACCTGCCGGGTACTCGGAATACCTCCGCGCCTTCGCGCGACAGACTGTGCAGGGACTCTGGCTCACGAGCATACAGATTGCTGAAGGGGGCGGACAGCTGACCATGAGCGGCCGGGCGCTGCAGGCGGATCTCGTCCCCGTCCTCATCGGCCGACTCAAGCAGGAATCCGTGCTTCGGGGGCGCCCGCTCGAGGGCTTGGCTATTACCCGTAGCACCGCGGGAAAGGACCCGGCTCGCGCGATCGTGGAATTCACCGTGAGCTCGCAGGGATTTGCCGAGCCTGGGAATGCCCTCGCTCCAGCGGAGAAAGCGAAGCGCTAGCCATGCGCCTCCCGGTGTCGTTGCAGCGCTACGCAGATCGTCTCGACGCGATGAGCCTGCGCGAGCGCGTGCTCATATTTCTCGCGGTCGCCGTCGTCATCGTGGCGATCGCCGACAGCGTGCTCTTCGACCCCATTTTGCGGAGACAGAAGGTCAACTCGCAGAGAATTCAGCAGCAGGAGGATGAAATTCGCACCATGCAGGCGCAGGTGCAGGCGTACGCTCAGCCTCGAACGGGTGACAACGCGAACGCGAAGCGGCAGCGGCTGGAAAAGCGCAAGCTCGAACTCGCGGCGCTCGACCGGGAACTCGGCGCAAGACAAAGCGAGCTGGTTCCGCCCGAACACATGGCGAAAATGCTCTCTGAAATCGTGAAGCGCAATCCCGACATCGAGCTCGTCAGCCTGCGCTCACTGCCTGCGAGCGGACTGACCGAGTCGCTCACGGCGATACTCAGCTCGGGCGGCCTCGCGTTGTATCGGCACGGAATCGAGATCGCGGTGTCGGGAAGTTATCTGAAAATGCTCACCTATGTCGGCCAGCTCGAGCGCCTCCCTGCAAAGATCATGTGGGGCAACATGGAGCTTCGGGCCGATGCCTACCCCGTGGTCACTCTGAAGATCACCCTTTATACGCTGAGTCCGGAAAAAACATGGCTGCTTATCTGACGGTGAGTCTCGCGCTCGTCATCTCGCTGGTCGCGCCGCGCGGCCTTGCGCAGGGCCTGAGCGATCCCACCCGCCCGCCCCGGGAAATTCTCGGTGGATCCCCTGACGGGTACGAGCCCGCAGCGAGCTCGTCGCCAGCGCAGGTCGTGATCATCTCAAAGGACCGCCACCAGGTAACGATCAATGGCCGGACGGTCAACCTCGGCGAGCGCTACGGGAACGCCACGGTGGTGAGGATCACCGACGAGGAGATCGTCTTGCAGGGACCCGAGGCGACTGAAACCATCAAGCTCTATTCTTCGGTCCACCGCAAGAGACACTGGCCTGCCGCGCGGGCTGACAATGCCGGTAAGCAGGAGGAGGAGAACCGTGAAGCGAACTAGCCTCGCCGCGATAGCGGCTGCCCTGCTGGCTTCTTGTGCCCCATTCCACGTGGATCAGCGAGTCCTTTCCGAGATCGAGAGCGCCACGGCGCAAAAGGGGAGTCAGCCGAACGCCGTGCGCGAGGCGCTGCTCCCACCGCTCCGCGCGGAGATGCCCAAAGCGCCCGGGGCGCCGATCGAGCCGCGCTTCGATCTCGTCGTCAATGCGGCGCCCGCGCGGCAGGTGTTCATGTCGATCGTTTCCGGAACTCGCTACAGCATGATCGTGAATCCCGCGGTGAGCGGGACCCTCTCGCTCAACCTCAAGGACGTCACTGTGCGGGAGGCATTGGAAGCCATCCGGGAAGTCTACGGTTACGAGTTTCGACTTGACGGCACCCGGATCTATGTCGAATCGGCCGGAATGCAGACGCGCGTATTCCAGGTGAATTACCTGATCGGGCTGCGCTCGGGCCGCAGCGACGTGCGGGTGAGCTCCGGCGCGATCTCGGGCACGCAACAGGCGGGTGGCGGCGGCGGTGCGCCGGTTGGGATCGCTCCCGGGGTCGCGGCGCAAACCACCTCGCCCGCGCTTGGCGCTCTGGGGCTCAGCTCCATCGCTACGGCCAGCCTCGATGCCAGCCGTGTCTCAATGGTTTCACAGAGCGATCTCTGGAACGAGGTCACGATCGCGCTTCGGGCGCTTATCGGCACAGGGCCGGGTCGAAATCTCGTGGTTAGCCCGCAGTCCGGCGTCGTTGTCATCCGTGCGATGCCCGACGAGCTACGCAGTGTCGAAAAGTATCTTAAGGCGATGCGCCTGTCGGTCGAGCGCCAGGTGATGATCGAGGCCAAGGTCGTCGATGTGACGCTGAACAACGCCTATCAGGCCGGAATCAATTGGGCCGCGTTTCCAAACAGCCGGCGCGTAACCGCCGGTGTGTTCGGGTCGAATACGCAGCTCGGAACGACGGGTAACTTGTCGACCGGAAACCAGGCCATAACCGTCGATCCCGCCGGCCGCACCCTGACTACGGGTATTTTGGGAACCGGCCTGGCGGGTACTGCAGTATCGGCGGCGGGCACGGTGGGCGCAGGGGTGTTTGGGCTCGCTGTTCAGACCAAGGATTTCGCTGCCTTGCTCCAGTTTCTGGATTCGCAAGGTAACGTCCAGGTTCTCTCCAGCCCGCGGGTTGCGGCCCTCAACAACCAGAAAGCCGTCCTGAAGGTGGGAACTGACCAATTCTTCGTGACCAACGTCACTGGAACTCCCGTGACGGGTGCGACGGGTCAAGTCACCGCCATCCAGTTGACTCCCACTCTCAACTCGTTCTTTTCAGGTGTGTCCCTCGACATCACACCTCAGATAGACGAGGACGGGAATATCCTCCTGCATATTCATCCGCTGGTCAGCAACGTCGTTCAGCAGGACCTCACATTCAATTTCGGAGGCGTCGCCAACGCCGCTGACACGACGCTTCCACTCGCCAAGAGCTCCATCAACGAAACCGATACCATCGTTCGCGTGCAGGACGGAAACATCGTCGCCTTGGGCGGACTGATGAAGGTCGATGTCGCGAACGACCGTTCCGGCATTCCCCTGCTTCAGGATATCCCGGGCGTCGGCGGGCTGTTCGGGAATACCACCCGGACCAGGACTAAAAGAGAGCTCGTCATCCTGCTGAAGCCGACCATCATCAAGAGCGAAAGGGACTGGGAGGAGGGCATCCAGCAGACGCGCGACCGGATTCAGAACCTCGGGAGCGAGGGGCGGCTCTCCCCGTTCGAGAGACCGTAGTGATCTATCTCTCCCATTTCAGCCTGCGCGAACCCCCGTTCGGGATCACTCCCGACACGAGCTTTTTCTACGCGTGCGCGAGCAGCCAGGAAGCGCTCAACACGCTGCTCGTCGCGGTCGCGAACGGCGAGGGCTTCATCAAGATCACCGGCGAGGTGGGCACCGGCAAGACGCTACTTTGCCGAAAGCTCCTCGCGACGCTGGACGACAACTGGGTCAGCGCGTACGTTCCCAACCCGAACCTCGAGCCCAAGACGCTGCTGCTGGGGCTCGCCGAGGAAATGCGGGTCAAGCTCGATAGCGGGCTCGACCAGCATCATCTGCTCAAGGCGCTGAACCTCGCGCTGCTGGATTTTGCCCGCCAGAAGAAGCGCGTCGTGGTGTGCCTCGACGAGACCCAGGCGATGCCCCTGGAATCGCTCGAGACCCTGCGGCTGCTGACCAACCTCGAAACCGAAAAACGTAAGCTCGTCCAGGTGATCCTGTTCGGCCAGCCCGAGCTCGACGAGAGGCTTGCGCATGAATCGATCCGGCAGCTACGCCAGCGCATCACTTTTCAGCACCATATCGGCACCCTGACGCGCAAGGAGACCGAGTATTATCTCGCTCACCGGCTCGCGATCGCCGGCTATTCGGGCGACGCGGTGTTTGCGCCCGCAGCCGCGAAGGCGATTTACCGCGCGAGCCGCGGCGTTCCCCGGCTCGTCAATATCCTCGCCAACAAGGCGATGATGCTCGCCTACGGCGAGGGCGTGCGCAGGGTGACGGAGCGGCACGCGCGCGCGGCGACCGTCGACACGCCCGCTTCGTTCGCGCTGTCGCGCGCCTGGCTCTGGCTTGCGCTCGCCTGCGTGGCGTTTTCGAGCATCGGCTGGATGATCCTGCGATGAGCCTCATCAACAAGATGCTGCGGGATCTCGACAAGCGCAATGCGCCTCAGGGCGGAACGGCGGCGCCTGCGGGGGCACTGTCGCGGCACATGCGTCCGGTGCCCGAGCGCACGCTCGCCTCCGATTTCTTCTGGCGGACCATGGCGATGACGATGCTCTTTGCCGTGGGCTGGGTCGCGTGGCTCGTCTGGCAACTGACGCCGCACTCTATAGTCACCGAACTCGCCTACAAGTCCTCGCGAGGGAAGATCCCGGCGCCGGCCGTTGCCGCATCGTCGCGCTTCGATTCCGCTCCCGCGACTCAGGCGCCTCTCGCGCAGCCTGCGCCGACACTGCCGGCCGCGTCGAGTTCCGCACCGGCCGATTCGGCCCCCGCGCGGGCGTCGTTGCCGCGGCGCTCGGAAAAAGCGAATGTCGACATGCTGCGGTTGGCGACCGACTTGACGACCCCCGTTCCACAGCGAAGCTCGAGAACTTCATCCTCCAAGTCCGGCGCGAGAACTCCCGTCGGCGCGGCGAAGGCCGTCCCGGCGCAAGCGGCTCTTGCCGGCGACCCTGCGGCCCCGCCGGGCAAGATCGACCGGCGTTCGAATACTTCGTCGCGCAATCGAGCGGAAACCGAATTCCGCCGCGCGGTCGACCTGGTGAACCAGGGCCGGATCGCCGAAGGAATGGACGGCTTTCGCCGCGCTCTCGAAATCGATCCGGGACACGAAGCGGCGCGCCAGACTATGGTGGCGCTCCTGCTCGAGGCCAAACGCGTGGACGAGGCCGCCGTTTCCCTCCAGGAGGGCCTCGCGGTCAACACGGAGAACACCGGTTTCGCCATGCTGCTCGCGCGCATCATGGTCGAGAGCAACGATGTCCCCACGGCCCTTTTCGTGCTGCAGAGACATGCCGCACCTGCGGACCGCAACCCGGACTTTCACGCGTTCGCGGGTGCCCTTTACCAGCGGCTCGATCGTCACAAGGAAGCGATCGAGCAATATCAGGCGGCGCTGGGCCTTGCGCCGTCTGCGGGCGTCTGGTGGCTGGGCCTGGGGATCTCGTTTCAGGCGGTCGAGCGGCCCAAGGAGGCCCTGGAGGCCTTCACGCACGCCAAGTCGGCAGGGAACCTCGCCCCCAATCTTCTCGATTTCGTCGAGCAACGGCTCAGGCAACTCCAGTAGTTGCGTCCGCGATGCAGGACCGCTATCGCGAGGTCTACGATAGTTTCAGATGGGAGGTGCCGCATCGATTCAACATCGGCACGGCTTGCTGCGGCCGGCACTCACCTGACCGCTCCCGCTTCGCACTGTATTGGGAGGATGAGGCCGGGTCCACGGCCGCATACACCTTCTGGGATCTGCAGCAGCAGGCGAACCGGCTCTCCAACTCGCTCGCCGGCCTCGGCGTAAAGCGCGGCGACCGGGTCGCGATCATCCTGCCGCAACGCCCGGAAACGGCGATCGCGCACATCGCCTGCTACCAGATGGGCGTCGTGGCGACGCCGCTTTCGGTGCTGTTCGGTCCGGATGCCCTCGAATACCGTCTGCAGAACAGTGAAACTGTCGCCGCGCTCGTCGATCCCGCGTCGTTATCCAGTCTGGCCAAGATTCGCGACAAGCTGCCGCTTCTCAAGCACGTGATCGGTGTCGCCGGGGCGCGGGAGTCCTGGGTGCAGTCATGGGAGAGGCTCCTCGACAAGGCTTCGCGGCATTTTGCTCCGGTCGATACCCGGGCGGGCGACCCGGCGGTGCTCGTCTACACCAGCGGCACCACCGGTCCGCCCAAGGGGGCGCTCATGCCGCAGCGGGTCGTCCTGGGAAACCTCCCAGGCTTCGTGCATTCGCACGATCTGTTTCCGCAGGCGGGCGACCTGTTCTGGTCACCGGCCGACTGGGCCTGGACGGGCGGCCTGATGGACGCGCTGCTGCCGTCGCTGTACCACCGCACGCCGCTGCTCGGCTATCGCGGTCGCTTCGATCCCGAAAAGTCGTTCTGGCTTATGCAGAAGTATGGCGTGCGCAACAGCTTCCTCTTCCCGACTGCGCTCAAGATGATGATGAAGACGGTGCCGCAACCGAGAAAGCGCTACGAACTTTCGCTGCGCTCCGTCATGAGCGCCGGAGAATCGCTGGGCGATACGGTATTCGAATGGACCCGCGAAGCGCTCGGGGTCACCGTCAACGAGATGTTCGGCCAGACCGAGATCAATTACATCGTCGGAAATTCGCATACGCTGTGGCCAGCCAAGCCCGGTTCGATCGGCCGGCCTTATCCCGGACACCGCGTGGCCTGCATCGACGAAATGGGCGAAGAAGCTCCGGCCGGTCAAGTCGGGGAAGTGGCGGCCTGGGACGAAGACGATCCGGTGTTCTTCCTCGAATACTGGAAGAATTCCGAGGCGACCAGAAAGAAATACACCGGCAAATGGTGCCGCACCGGGGATCTCGCGAAACGCGACGAGGACGGCGATTTCTGGTACCAGGGTCGCGCCGACGACGTGTTCAAGAGCGCGGGCTACCGCATCGGTCCTTCGGAGATCGAGAACTGCCTGGTGAAGCATCCGGCGGTCGCGAACGCCGCGGTCGTGGGCAGCCCCGATCCCGAGCGGACCAATATCGTCAAGGCTTTCGTCGTGCTCACGCCGGGCTACGAGGCTTCGGCGGCGCTGGTAGCCGAGTTGCAGCAGCACGTGCGCGGCAAGCTCGCGCCTTACGAGTATCCCAAGGAAATCGAGTTCACGGAGAGCCTGCCGATGACCACGACAGGAAAAGTGCAACGCCGGGTGCTGCGGCTGCGAGAGGAAGAACGAAAAAAGCAGCAGCGTTGACCCTGCAGCACGTCCTCCCCTATGCTTGCCGGAATTTGTCTCGCCAGAATTCGACTGCTATGAAGCTCTATACGTTCTTCCGCTCTTCCGCCTCGTTCCGCGTGCGCATCGCGCTCAACCACAAGGGCCTGAAGTACGAGCACGCGGGCGTGAGCCTGCCCAAGGGCGAGCACCTCGAAGCGGGCTACAAATCGGTCAACGCCCAGGGGTTGGTTCCCGCGCTCGAGGACGGCGGTCGCCTTCTGACCCAGTCGCTCGCGATCATCGAGTATCTCGATGAGGTTTACCCCGGGCCTAAGTTGTTGCCGATGGCTCCCCTCGACCGCGCGTATGTGCGCGCCTTCTCGCAGATCATCGCCTGCGAGATCCATCCGCTCAACAACCTGCGCACGCGGAAATACATCAGTAAAACCTACAAGCTCGACGAGGAAGGCGTGAACACCTGGTACCGGCACTGGATCGCCGAGGGCTTCCAGATGATGGAATCGTTTCTCGCGCAGGAACGAAAGCACGCGAAATACTGCTTCCGCGACCAGGTGAGCATGGCCGATTGCTGCCTCGTCCCGCAGGTGTTCAACGCGATTCTCTACAAGTGCGATCTCAAGCCCTATCCCACGGTGATGCGGATACACGAAGCGTGCACGAAACTCGACGCCTTCATCGCGGCACAACCGTCGAAGCAACCCGACGCAGCCTGAATGGCGCCCCGAACACGAATCGAACGTGCGACCTGCCCCTTAGGAGGGGGCTGCTCTATCCACTGAGCTACCGGGGCGTGGTCGGATTGTACGCGAACGCGTCTGGTGCCTGGCGTTGCAAGACCTGATCTGGTGTCATGGCGCCATTGGGCTAAAATGGGCGGCGCACCGCATGGGGACCGCAATATGACTCAGCGAAGTAAGCTCCTGGCTGCGTTCGGATTGGGTGTGTTCGCCGCTGTCGTGCTGCTTGTCTTGAGTGCTTATCTCAATCCTGCGATGTTGATCAACCTCGCCAACCTCCGTCTCTGCACCTGAATCCCCCGCCAGACTTCGCCGAGGTGCTCGATTTCTGGTTCGGTGCGCCGAATTCGCGCGAGCGGGGCCGGCCGCGCAAATTATGGTTCCAGAAGTCGGAGCCTTTCGACTCGGAAATCCGCCGCAGGTTTCTCGCCACGTGGGAGCGGGCTGCGCGCGGCGAGCTCGGGTCCTGGCAGACGACCCCGCTCGCTTCGCTCACGCTGATCGTCGTGCTCGACCAGTTTCCGCGCAACATGTTCCGCGGCACGGCGCGCTCGTTCGCGAGCGATTCCCTGGCGCTCGCCGCGGCGAGAAACGTGATCGCTCTGGAATTCGATCGATTGCTGTCTCCGGTCGAACGCGTGTTTGCCTACCTGCCCTTCACGCATGCGGAGGACCTCGCCGCGCAGCGCCGCTCTCTTGCCTTGTTTCATGCATTCGACCGGGAGAACGTCGAAAGCGCGAGGCGCCACTACGAGATCATCGCGCGCTTCGGGCGCTTTCCGCACCGCAACGCCGTTCTCGGCCGCGAATCCACCGCCGAGGAGATCGAGTTTCTCAAGCAGCTCGGGTCTGCGTTCTAGTCGGAAAGCCGGGTCGGGATCACGACTTCCGAGTGCAGGGTCCGGTGCAAGGGGCATTTGTTGGCGATCCCGAGCAGCTTCTGCCGCTGCGCCGGATCGAGAGCGCCTTCGAGGCTGATGAGCCGCTCGATGCGGTCGATCCTCCCCTCCTTGGTTTCGCATTCGGCGCAATCGGTGGCGTGGATCTTCTCGTGCTTCAGCTCGACGCTGACGCGCTCGAGCGGGATGCCCTTAAGGTCGGCATAGGCCCGGAGGGTCATCGCGGTGCAGGCGCCGAGCGCGGCGCACAGCAGATCGTAGGGTGACAGGCCCGTGTCCAGGCCACCCGCCGCAACCGGCTCGTCCGCGCTGATCACGTGCCGGCCGACGATGATCTGGTTGGCGAACTTGCCTTCGCGCGTCTCGCGCACGAGGACCTTGCCCGGCGGCGAGGCAGAGAGGTCCTGTGGTTTCGTTTGAAGATAGCGCTCCGCCCAGGCGGCGACGACGTGACCGGCGTAGAGCGCGTCGTCGTGGCGCGAAAGGAGATGGTCGGCGGGGTCGAGCGAAACGAAACTCTTCGGGTGCTTCGCGGCCATGAATATTTTCGCCGCGTTGTCGATGTCGACGACGGCGTCGCGCGGCGAATGCATCACCATGAGCGCTTTTCCCATCCGCGCGACGGTCTCGCCGAGCTTATGCCCCTGAACGTCGTCCAGGAACTGTTTCTTGATCCGGAATGCGCGCCCGCCGATCTCGACCTGCGCTTCGCCTTCGCGCTCGATCGCCTGCGTCGAGCTGCCGATGAGACCGAGCACGTGCTTGGGATCGAAAGGCGAGCCTATCGTGGCCACGGCGGTACATTCTGGAACATCGGGCGCGGCAGCGAGCGCCGCGGTCCCGCCGAGGCTGTGGCCGATCAGGATCGCCGGCGCGCGATAGTTCCTTCGGAGATGATCGGCCGCAGCCACGAGGTCTCCGACGTTCGAGGAAAAATTCGTATTGGCAAATTCGCCCCCGCTTCCTCCGAGCCCGGTGAAGTCGAAACGCAACACGGCAACGCCGCGCTCGGCCAGCGCGGCGCTGATGAGGGTCGCCGCCTTGGATTCCTTCGAGCAGGTGAAGCAGTGGGCGAACAGCGCGTAGGCGAGCGGCGATTCAGCGGGCGAGTCCAGACGCGCTGAAAGAGGGACGCCGGATGCGCCGGGAAAGCTGATCGCCTGAGTGTTGGGTGCCATGCGCGCTCCTCCAGGGAGAAATCCCCACGAGTGTTGCACAGGCCGCGCCGAGGACGCCAGCGCCCGCGCCGCGAGATAATCGAGGCCATGTCCCCGCAGCCGCATGAAATCGATTCTCCCTCGCCCTGGGTGCGTCGCTGGGCCGCGTTGATCCGGCCCGGCGGGCGCGTTCTCGACGTCGCCTGCGGCCATGGCCGGCATGTGCGCTATCTGAGTTCCCTGGGTCTTGCCGTCGTCGGCGTCGATCGCGACGCGGCGGCGCTTGCTGCGCTCAGGGGAATCGGCGGGGTCGAGATTCACCTTGCGGACATCGAGGCAGGGCCCTGGCCCTTCGCGGCCGGAGAATTCGACGGCGTGGTCGTGACCAACTACCTGCATCGACCGCTTTTCCCGAATCTGGTCGGCGCGTTGCGTTCCGGGGGCGTGCTGATCTGCGAAACCTTCGCCCTGGGAAACGAGCGCTACGGGCGGCCCAGCAATCCGGCGTTCCTGCTGCGGCCCGGCGAGCTGCTCCATAGCCTGGAACCCTTGGCCGTGGTTGCGTTCGAACAGGGGCTGGTTTCCGCGCCGAAGCAGGCGGTGATCCAGCGTGTCTGCGCCGTGCGGGCGGACAAGAGCCCGGCACCGCTGGCTGCGGTCCCGGCGCCATCCGGCGGCTAGGCGATTGCGCTAGAATGAGGCGTTCAAACGAAATGCGAAGCCCTATGCTCTCCGGGTCCCTGGTTGCGATCGTTACACCGATGCAGGACGACGGGCGCCTCGATTTCGAGCGCTTCAAGTCGCTCATCGATTTCCACATCGAGCAGGGCAGCGACGCCATCGTCGTCGTCGGCACCACCGGGGAATCGCCCACCGTCGATTTCGACGAACACAAGGAACTGATACGGCTGGCCGTAGCCCACGCGCGCGGCCGAATCCCGGTCGTGGCCGGCACCGGCGGCAACTCCACGGTCGAGGCGATCGAGCTGACGCAGTCGGCGAAAAACGCCGGTGCCGATGCCTGCCTTTTGGTCGTGCCGTACTACAACAAGCCCACGCAGGAGGGTCTCTACCGGCACTTTCGCAGCATCGCGGAAAAGGTGGACATTCCGCAGATCGTGTACAACGTTCCCGGCCGCACCGTCGCCGATCTCGCCGGCGAAACCACGCTGCGGCTCGCGCAGATCCCGAACATCATCGGCATCAAGGACGCCACCGCCAGCATCGAGCGCGGCTCGGATCTGCTGCGGCGAGCGCCTAAGGGCTTCGCGGTCTACAGCGGCGACGACGCGAGCTGCCTTGCGCTGATGCTTCTCGGCGCCAAAGGCGTTGTTTCCGTCACCGCCAACGTCGCCCCGCGGCTGATGCACGAAATGTGCTCGGCGGCGCTCGCGGGCGACCTCGCGAAGGCGCGCGAATTGAATTTCAAGCTGCTGGGACTTCACGGCAAGCTCTTCGTCGAGGCGAATCCGATCCCGGTGAAATGGGCCGTGACCCAGATGGGACTGATCGGCATAGGCATCCGCCTGCCGCTCACGCCGCTCTCGCAGCAGTTCCACGAAGTCGTCAGGGAGGCCATGCGCCAAGCCGACGTCACGCCCGCAAGCGGCTTGCGCGTCGTCGAGGGAAAGGCGGGATGAACCGATACGGTTTCGCCGCCGTCACGGTCGCGATGGCGCTCGCGCTCGGCGGGTGCGGCACCACGTGGTTCGATTCCGCGAAAGTCGATTACAAGTCCGAGAAGAAGCTCCGGCCGCTCGACATTCCGCCCGACCTGACCACGCCGGCTCGTGACGAGCGCTATGGGATCCCGGAAGGGAGCCAGACCGGGGCGACGACTCTTTCAGCGTACAACGCCGAGCGCAGCGGCACGTCGCGGCCCGGATCGACCGCGATCCTGCCTGAAATCGACAAAGTGCGGATCGATCGATCCGGCAGCGAGCGCTGGCTGGTCGTGCCGGACCCGCCCGAGAAGGTCTGGCCCGTCGTCAAGGACTTCTGGCAGGGGCTCGGCTTCGTGATCAAGACCGAGGTCCCCGAGGCCGGGGTCATGGAGACGGACTGGGCCGAAAACCGCGCAAAGATCAAGCAGGACCCGATTCGAAATTTCCTGGGCGGCATTCTCGACGGAGCCTACTCCACCGGCGAGCGCGACAAATTCCGCACTCGCCTGGAGCGCGGCGCACAACCCAACACCACCGAAATCTACATCACCCACCGGGGCGTGGCCGAGGTCTATGTGAACCAGTACCGCGACAGCACGGTGTGGCAGCCCAGGCCCCCGGACCCGAGCATGGAGGCCGAGTTTCTGCGCCGGCTGATGGTCCGCTTCGGGGCCGAGGACGCGCGTGCGCGAGCGCAGCTTGCGGTGAACAAGGATGATGGACGGGCGAAGATCGTACCGGCTGAGAACGGGGTCGGCAGACTCGAGCTCGCCGAGCCGTTCGACCGGGCCTGGAGGCGCGTTGGACTCGTGCTCGATCGCGTAGGCTTCACCGTCGAGGATCGCGACCGCTCGAAGGGTTTCTACTTCGTGCGGTATGTCGATCCGGAGGCCGATGCGCTCGACAAGAAGAACGACAGTTTTTTTGCCAAGCTCATGTTCTGGCGCTCCGCGCCCGATCCGAAGGCCGAGCAGTATCGCGTGTTCGTGAAAGATCGCAGCGACTCGAGCGAAGTGCAGGTTCTCAACAAGGAAGGCAACCCGGCTTCCTCCGATACGGCGCGCAAGATTCTTTCCCTGCTGCAGCAACAGCTGAAATAGCCCTTAGCGGTTTCGTGCGCTTCGCTTCGCTCGGTAGTGGCAGTCTGGGCAACGCGCTCGTCGTCGAGGTCGCGCGGACGCGCCTCATGCTCGACTGCGGTTTTTCGCTGCGCGAAACCGTGTCACGTCTGGCTCGCGTCGGCCTCGAGCCTTGCGATCTCCGTGGAATAATCGTCACGCACGAGCACGCCGACCACGGCGAAGGCGTACTTCCGTTCGCGCGCCGTTTCGGTATTCCGGTGTGGCTGACGCACGGCACGCTCGCCGCCCTGCGCGAAACGCTCGCCGACGCCGATGAGGAATGCTCGTTCAATCTGATCGATTCGCAGTGCGGTTTCCCGGTCGATGACCTGCTGGTGCAGCCGTTTACGGTGCCGCACGATGCGCGCGAGCCGGTCCAGTACGTGTTCTCCGACGGCGCGAACCGGCTGGGCGTCCTGACCGACACCGGTTGTTCGACTGCGCACATCGAATCGAGTTTGTCCGGTTGCGATGCGTTGGTGCTCGAGTGCAACTACGATTCCAATATGCTCGCGAGCGGGCCTTATCCCGCGGCGCTGAAGACGCGCATCGCAAGCCGCCTCGGCCATCTGGACAACCGAACTTCGGGGGAGATACTCGCGGCGCTCGACCGCAGCCGGCTCAAGCACGTGATCGCCGCGCACCTCTCGCAGACGAACAATACCCCGGAACTGGCCCGAAGCGCGCTGGCGGAGCCGCTGCGCTGCGAGCCCCGGTGGATATCGGTGGCGACCCAAGACGAGGGATTCGACTGGCGGGAGTTGTAAGCAAACCGGGGACAGATCACGTTTTTTTTCAATTGCGGCTCGCCCGTTTCCCCGGCTCGATGAAAAAACGTGGTCTGTCCCCGGTTCTACAACCCGGTCGTGTTCACGGACACCGTCGGAAGCGACGATTCCCAGATTTCGTCGAAACGCTCGCGCATCGGCTGGCACTCCTTCGGATCATTGATCACGAGCACCCCGCGCGCCTGCGTCGTCACCGGCCGGCGCACCAGATGGTCGCCGTCGGCGAGCACGAAGCAATCTTGCACCTTGGCCGCCTCTCCCTGCGTCTGGAAGATGAGTACCGCAGAGGTATAACTTCCCATCAAGGCGATCAATCGCGGGCAGCGTTTGGTGACGTGCTCGATGTCATGAAGCGCGACGTAGATGCGACGCGTGCGGCTTCCTCGAAGGAAGCGCGTGAGCGTCTCGACGCGGCTCGTCGAGTTTATTTCCAGCTCCGAGAGATCCGGATCGAAGATTCGCAGCTCCCGGCGCGCGAGGCCGAGAAGCCTGTCGAAGCCTTCCAGATAGTCGCTCCTCGTCTGGAGCAGAATCCGCTCGGGAACCACCTCGGAGGGCTCACTCATGGCGCTCTCCGATGCGAAGCCAGCCGGCGAGGTACCAATCGTGCAGCAGCCCAAGAAGCGGCCGCGGCAAGTGCTCGCCCGGGGGCAGGACGCGCTCGTCGGCGAGGCGCGCGAGGAATCTCAGCAAGCGTCCGGGAGATTCGACCTGCTCTCCGTTGACGAAAAACTCCCGCTCCCGGAACAGCATCCTGGTACGCAGGTCCAAGCGCAGGCCACGGGCGCGGCACAGCGCGGCGAACCTCGCGGGCGAGCGCGGAGTGCGCGGCCGCGAAAACACGGTTTGCGGCTTGGGCGCCGACAGGTATTCACCCAGAAAACGCGCCACGTCCCGAACGCGCCAGCGAATTCTCCGGGTTACGACGGCGGCCTGTTGCACCATCCTTTTCGGAACCTCCGCCGGGCGGCGCTGAGGCTTCGCTCCCCGATCGGCGTAGGTGCCGTCGAACGCCACGTGATCCTGGAGAAAAGCGAGAAATTCCCTGGCGACTTCCTGATGGGACGGCGCCCGAAAGCCGATCGAATAGGTGAAGGAGGGCTCCAGCGCAACGCCGTCGTGCGCCCAACCCGGCGGCAGGTAGAGCATGTCTCCCGGTTCGAGGAGCCATTCTTTTTCGGGGCGGAAGTTGCGCAGGATCCTGAGCGGCGCCTTCGGGTCGAGTTTCAGCTCGCGCTGTTGACTGACGCTCCACCGGCGCCGCCCCGGACCTTGCAGAAGGAAGACGTCGTAGGAATCGAAGTGCGGCCCGACCCCGCCGCCTGCGGCGGCGTAGCTCACCATGACGTCGTCCAGCCGTGCGTAAGGCAGGAAGCGAAAGCGACGCAGCAAGGCGTCTGCCTCGGGCAGCTCGAGATTCAGCCCCTGCACCAGGAGCGTCCACCCGGACTTCGGCAGGCGCGCGATCTGAGTGCGCGAGAAAGGTCCCAGCTGCATGCGCCAAGCGCCGCGGCGACGGCATACGAGTCTCGATTCGACGTCGTCCCGCGACGACAGCGCAAACAATTCAGGCGCTTGCACCACCCCCTTGAAGTCGGTGATGGCATTGCGGACCAGCAGCGGTTTCTTTTGCCAGAATTGTGACAAAAATTTTTCTCCGCTCAGCCCACCCAGCAGTTGCATTCTCATCGCCGCGATTATAGTCTGTTGATGACTTGAAGCTGGCGAGGAAAACTTGGAAAGCGCAGACCAAGCGTCGCTCAGGACGACCGAATGCCCGCCTGATGTGTTGCAGGCAGGGCAGCCGGCACCGCTTTTCTCGCTTCCCGATGCGGACATGGAAACGGTGGACCTCGGCCAGTTCCGGGGCAAGAAACATGTCGTGCTCTATTTCTATCCCAAGGACGGCGCGCCCAACTGCACGCTGGAGGCCACCGATTTCTCCGACCACGAAGACGAGTTTTCCCGCTACGACTGCGTGGTGCTCGGGGTGAGTCCCGACGATTGCCTTTGCCACGCAGGTTTCCGCGACCAGCACGGCGTTTCGATCCGGCTGCTCGCCGACACCGAGAGCGAGGTGTGCAGGAAATACGGCGTCGTGCACGAGAAGGAAGCCAACGGATCCAGAAAATCCTGCATCACGCGCTCCACTTTCGTCATCGACAAGCAGGGCACCGTCAGGCACGTGTTCTACGGCGTCAATCCCCGCGGGCATGCCGCCCAGGTGCTGGACCTCGTCAGATCAATGCGTTGACCGGAGTCGCGCCTCGAGCCCACCCGAGCACTTGAACATCGCAAAAGACACGGTCGTCTCGCTCGACGTCGAGCTGTCCGACATCTGGGGCAAACTGATCCAGCGTTCCGAGGAGCCTGTGCAGTACTTGCACGGCGGCTACGGGAACATATTTCCCGCAGCGGAGGCTGCCCTCGAAGGCAAGAAAGTCAAGGACCGCGTCGAAGTGCGTCTCGAGCCCGAGGAAGCTTTCGGCGACTATGACGAAAATCTTCTCAGAGTCGAGCCGCGCAGTCGCTTTCCCGAAGTCCTCGAGGTCGGGATGCGCTTCGAGGGCTCTGCGGACGGTGACGACGCGGACCTGATCTTCACGGTCACCGACATGGCCGAGGACAAGGTCGTGCTCGACGCTAACCATGCGCTTGCCGGCATGGCGCTCAAGTTGTCCTGCACCGTTGTCGGCGTGCGCCCGGCGACCGACCTCGAGATTCGAAATCGCGCGGCCGACGACCCGGAATCGGTGATCCTTCGCATCCTGCCCTGAATCTTCCTAACCCTAGTGCGCCGGTACTATTTCCTGTACCCGCCGCGAGCGCTGGGCTGGCTCTGCATCGATGTGCTAGATTGCTCGCACCTTACCTCTTGTCCAGGAGACCATGATGAATCTCAAACGCGGCCTTGTCGCCGTATCGCTTCTCGCGGTGTCGCTGCCCGTTGTCGCGGCCGACATCGATAAGATCAACCAACTCACTCAGGACGATTTCCACAAGCTCTCGCAGGACCTCGGCGCCGCGCTGTCGTACAAACCCCTGACGCCGACCGCGCCGCTGGGCCTCACGGGATTCGACCTGGGCCTGGCGGTGACCGCGACCAGCATCAAAAATAGCGACGTGTTGCAGAACGCCGGGGCCGGAGATCACTCCACGCTTCCGGTTCCGTCGCTTCGCTTGCACAAGGGGCTTCCATTCGGTGTGGACGTCGGCGCAATGGTCGGCGGGGTTCCCGGAACCAACGTGCGACTCTACGGAGCCGAGGTGCGTTACGCGATCGTCGCCGGTGGCGCAGCGACGCCGGCGATCGGCATCCGCGGCAGTTACACCAAGCTCGCCGGCGTGGATCAGCTCGACTTCGATACCAAGGGCTTGGACCTATCGATCTCGAAGGGCTTCCTGATGTTTACGCCCTATGCCGGTATCGGCAGGGTATGGGTCGCGAGCACGCCCAAGGATATTCCCAGCTCCACCCCGTCGAAGGAATCCTTGTCGCTGAACAAGGTCTTCGTGGGCATCAATATGAATTTCGGACTGACGAACCTCGCCTTCGAGGGCGACCGGACAGGTAAGGCGACCAGCTACGGCGCAAAGCTGGGGTTCCGTTTCTAGCTGCGGCGGTTGAGAAGGACGCGCGCCCGGTCGATCACTTCGCTTGCGGTGATGCCGGCCGGGCCGACGCCCGACGCGACGAGAGCGTCCGCAGCCGCCCCGTGAAGGTATACGCCGGCGAGGAGCGCCTGAAGCGGCTCGGCGCCCTGCGCGATGAGCGCGGCGATCATGCCGGCGAGGGCATCTCCCATGCCGGCCGAGGCCATCCCGGGATTGCCCGAAGGATTGATCCAGAATTTCCCGTCCGGCGCGGCGATCACGCTGCCGTTGCCTTTCAGAACGACACAGCTCCGATAGCGTTGCGCGATCGCCTTCGCCGAGGCGATGCGGTCCGCCTGCGCTCTATCGGTCGTTACGCCCAGCAGCCGCCCCGCCTCGGCAGGATGAGGCGTCAGGAGTGTGGCCACCTTGCGTTTTGCGAGTGACGCGGCGAGCGCCCGGCTCCCCGCGATCAGGTTGAGCGCGTCGGCGTCGAGAACAAGGGGAAGCGGCGCAGCGAGCGCGGCGCGGAGCACTTTCCTTGCCGAGTCGGCCTTGCCCATGCCCGGGCCTGCGACGAGGACGTCGACCAATTCCTTCTCGAGGAGCGCAGCGGGCTTTCGCAGCATCAGCTCGGGTTGCGCGTCGTCGATATAAGGGGGGCGCGGAGTGAGAAGTCCTAGATAGACGCGTCCGGCTCCGCACTTGAGAGCAGCGCGGCCGGCGATCAGTGCCGCCCCGACCATTCCCGCGGCGCCGCCCAGAACGCCGACGCTGCCCGCCTGTCCCTTGTGGAAGTTTCTGCGCCGCGGCGCGACCGCGCGGTCCAGAATGTCCGCATCGAGGAGCATCCCCTCGGGTTCGAGCAGCTTGACCGGATCGAGTCCTAGCGTGTCCAGTTTCAGCTCGCCGCAGTGATCCGGGCCGTCGAGCGTCAGCAGTCCGGGCTTGTGAGCGATGAAAGTGAGGGTGTGGCTTGCGCGAACCGCACCGCCTAGGACGGCGCCGGTATCGGCGTCGACGCCGCTGGGAGTGTCAAGAGCGAGGATCGGAACACCGAGCGCGTTGAGCCTTTGAACCAGCGCGCCGTGAGGTCCCGCAAGCGGGCGCTTCAGTCCGGTGCCGAACAGGCCATCGACGGCGAGATCGAAGCGCGATTCCCCCGGAACGTCGCGGAGCAGTGTTCCTCCCGCGGCTTCCCATTTGCCGAGCGCCGCTCGTGCGTCTTTCGGCAGCTTGTCGCGCTCGCCCGAGAAGACCACGCTCACGCGGAAGAACCACCGCTTGAGATGCGCCGCGACCTCGAAGGCGTCGCCGCCGTTGTTGCCCGGGCCGGCGACGACGAGGATGGCCTTGGCGGTATCGCCGCAGAGATCGCGGGCCAGTTCGGCCGCGGCGGCGCCGGCGCGTTCCATGAGGGTGCCCGACGCGGGTGCCGCGAGCTCTTCCAGCTTGCGGATCGCGGAAGTCGTGTAGATCGGGAGCGCGGGCATGGCGCTCAATAATAGCGTGACTGGCTTCCGAGGGAGATCTCCCGCGGATCTCGCGGCGAGCTGCCGGAGAATCAGCTCAGATTGAACATCTTTCCCGGCAGATAGGTGACGACTTCGGGATACTTCCAGATGATCGCGACCGCCAGCACCATCAGGATGAAGAAGGGCAGCGAGGCGCGCGCCACGTAGAACATGTCCCTGCCGGTGAGGCTTTGCAGCACGAACAGGTTGAAGCCCACCGGCGGCGTAATCTGCGCCATCTCGACCACCAGCACTACGAAT
>WNGH01001782.1_pt1 | contig 21762 bp, 18 predicted proteins | sample 5400631 | NCBI WGS metagenome assembly WNGH01 (sample SAMN13153373, study PRJNA577476) | soil metagenome | isolation source: 115 cm soil or saprolite under Garry oak tree replicate 1 | place: USA:California | collected 2016-06-15
CGGCTGGCGTGGTGTGACCCGCCTTCCCCGGCTCGACTCTTTACCGCGGGTCGCAGTCGGGAGGGAATATGGCCAACCATGAGCGCTCTCTCGGGCTTTACTGGGCGCGCCTCAAGCTCGATGAGGACTACTCCATCCGGCGGGGCGCGTGGTATCGGGTGACCCAGTTTGCCAAAGAGAACATCATCCTTGAGCTGCCCGGCACGTTCGTCACGGTGCCGCGCAAGGCGGTGGAGCTGGTCGGCACGCCGCCGCGCCGCTGGACGGTGGTCCCGCGCCCCCCGGGAGACACGTGGCTGCCCGAGAGCTGGGGCCAGCACTATGGCGTGTGTCCGGGCTGTCACCACCGCGCGCCACTGCTCACCATTCCGCAGATGCTGTGCTGCCCCCGCTGCAGCGAAGCGTTTCCCGTCGCGTGGGACGAATCGTACCTACGCAAATGAGGGAGCTACGCCGAGTCGCTCCAGGGACACGTCCCGTTGGCGAGCGCGACGTTCCCCTTTAGTAGATGATAGACGTACGCGCCGAGGCAGAACTTTCCGAACAGGAGAGCGGCGAAGGCCACGGCGATGAGCCCCTGGAAGACGTAAGACGCCGTCCTCCAGCCCTGGAGCAGTGTCAGCCCCGCAGCCAGCATGAACACCGCCGCCATGCCCTGAGCGAATCGCCGGGGCCCCGGCGCCGGCGTGAGCGGCGGTCGCCCGCGCCGTCGTGCGACAAAGCGGTTGTAGACCTGCTCGAACGGGTTTGCCGCCGGCACCAGCACGTTGAGCCACAAGAGGGCCGAAACGAGCAGGAAGATCGCCGGCGACTGGGTGAGGATCGCCACCAGCATCATCGATCCCACGATCGCGGGCTGGAACTGCAAGCCCTTGAACCGCAGGGCCGCGCGATCGGGCGGCTCCTGCGTGAACCCCTGCTGCTTCATGAAGTTCAGCACGGCTGACCGGGCCATGTTCGCCTCCTTATGCCTCCTCCATCATTAATCTATCGCTGCGCCCTCCCTCCCGCAGTTCCCGCCATCGCCCGCTGAGGGTCCTCTCCCTTTGCGAAGCGAGCGAGCGCTGTCATCCTGAGCGCCGCAGGCGCGAACCCCCAGGTGCGAAGGACCTGTGGCTGCTTGCCACCGCTCGGCAGCGCCCGTATTCTCCTCGTCCTCCCCCAACGGAGATCCGCCATGCGCCCAGGCCAGACCCTGTCCATTCTCCTCGCCGCCGCCCTCGGCTGCCAAGCCGCACCTCCACCCGACACCACCGCCGAAGCCAAACAGGCGATCGATGCGGCCGACGCCTCGGCAGCGCCCGTATTCTCCTCGTTCCCTCCAACGGAGATGCGCTATGCGCCCACGCCACACCCTCCCCATCCTCGTCGTCGCCGCACTCGCCTGCCAGGCTGCCCCTCCCCCGACGGACACGAGCGCCGAAGCCAAACAGGCGATCGACGCCGCCGACGCCAAGTGGGCCCGACTCACCGCCGCCGGCCACGCCGACTCGCTAGCGGACCTGTACCACGCGAGTGGCGTGATGCTGCCGCCCAACATGCCACCCGTGCACGGGCGTGATGCCATCCGCGGGTTCATGACGATGATGAACTCGATGTCCAGTCCACCGCCTGTCCTGACCGTGCGGGCCGAATCGGTCTGGGCCCAGGGTCCCCTGGCACTCGAGCTCGCCGGAGCCCCCGCCGCCGACTCCGGCAAGTACATGGTGCGCTGGGTGAACGACGGCGGACGCTGGCTGATGGTGCAGGATATCTGGAATTCGGACGTCGCGCTCCCGACGGCTCCCGCATCGCCCAACACTAAGAAGTCGTAAGGTGGCGGGGCAGGGGTTACCGGTTGAGCGTGTTATCCAGTAAGGGCCGCTTGGTGTCGGTGGAATCGGTGATCGTGATGTTCCCGCGCGCGGTGACGGTATAGACCCTGGCCGCGGAGAACGGCACGCCGGTTGCCGTGACCGCAGTCGCAGTGTTCGCGTAGCGCGTGAGCAGGTCGTACACGCCCTCCGACAGGGCCGTGAACGGGCCGGCGCTCTTGTAGGCCACCTCGGCACCGACCGCCGCCCAGTGGGCCGTCACCGTGTCGCCGCTGGGCCTCGCATACAGCGTCAGCGGATTCGCGTTGGAAATCGCGTGGACGAATCTGACGTACGCCACCGAATAATCGATTGCGGGAACGAAGGGATCTTCCACGACGAAGGCATCGACAGTCTTGGTGGTGGAATTGTAGATGCCGCTCTGATAAAACGAGTAGGACTTGCCGTCCTCGATGGTTGTGGCAACGCGCGCAATGGTGTCGGTCGTGGCCGCGGCCTTTCCTTTCAGCGTGTACGGGCCCGGCGCGATGGCCATATAGTATCCGCCGGCCGCGACGTTGCCGTAGGTCACGCCGTTGGTGGATTCCTTTCCCGTGGCGGAGCTGATCGCCGTCATCTTTTGGTCGTTGGCGTAGAAGTTCACGCCGGGGGAGCTGACCCCGTAGTTGAAGAACTTGACGCGGGCAGTGGCGGGCACCGGACCCGCGATGTTCCGCACCGTGGTCTTGTCGTACCAATTGCACGACGACAGCACGGCCGCGCACAGCAGAATAGATCGCTTCACGGTTGAGTGATCCATAACGGCGTGGTGTGATAAGCCGGGTCGAGGGCGCCGATGGCGGCCAGGCCCGGTTTGTTCCAGACGTACTCCGAGTTATAGCGCGGCCTGATGCGCTGGACGAGCTGGCCGCCGTTATCGGGATAGAGGTTGGTCGGCGGGGCAAAGCCCCGGAAAATCTGCACCCCGCTCACCTGATCGACATCGGTATAGTGATAGCGCCGCATGTCCATCCACATTTCGTTGTGGCCCCACGCGAATTGCGCGATGAGCTTCTGCGACATGATGTGCGACAACGTCAGGCTCCCCACTGGGGGAACGATCGCCGGCGCGGCAAGGAAGGTCGATTCTTCCTGGGCGCTGATCGGTGTGGCCGCCGAGCCGATCTCCAGGTTTCGCGCATTCACGAAACCGATGTGGGCGACGATACCCTTCTGGTACGCGTCCAGCGCGAGCGGCTGATTGTTCATGCGCAGCGCGGCTTCCGCCTTGACGAACTGCAGCTGCGCGTACGTCATGACGGGGATCCTCGCCTTGTCGTCGAACACATACCGGCCGGGCAGCCCCGCGCCGCCCGTCCCCACATAGCCGAAGAAATTCTCGGGGTACTGCGGCGTCGTGTCGACCAGGCCGCCGCGGGCGAGATTGTTGTTGAGCCCGCGGTATTGCCCGTCGGGGGACGGCGCGAGCATGCGGCTCATACGTGGGTCCACCACGCCGCCGAACTGCGCACCGTTCATCAGGTTGACGATGAACTGGGTCTGCCGGTAGTTGGTGATGTTGTTTCTGGTACGCCCCCAGAAATTCCTGTCGAGATTGTCGGGGCTCTGACCGGGATACGACAGCAGCGGGTCGTCGGACTCGTCCGTGAACGACGAATCGACCTCGGCGATCACCCGCGCGGGATCGTAGGACGCCTTGTTGGTGAAGTGATTCAGGTGCAGGGCCAACAGCCCATGGGCCAGCTTGATCCACTTGGTGCTATTCCCGCTGTAGATGCGGTCGCCCTGCGCCAGATAGCCCTGGTCCACGGCGCCGTCGGTCCGTCGCAGCAGCACGATGGCGCTATCGAGCAGGCGCTCGACCTCCTGATACGCGTAGTCCTGCGTGTCGTAATCGAAGGTCGTTCGCGACACGTCGAAGGCTTCCTTGATGATGATCTCGCCGTGGAGATCGGTCAGCACCTGCCAGCCCCACGCCTTCAGGATCAATCCGACGCCCAGCAGGTCCCAGCGCTGCTCGGCCGTCGCCTTGGCGTTCATGTCGACCAGGTTCTGACCGAGCGACCAGTAGACATCGCGCCACTGCTCGCCGCCGTTGTCGCTGCCCGGATCGTACCCCATTCGGTCCCACGTGCTGAGACTGGTGCCGGGCAGCATCCACTGCTGCGTGTAGCGGCCGACGAAGCGTCCGTCGTACTGGGGCGACGTCGCCATCCAGTACAGCATCGGCGGCAGGTACAGATTCGCCGACACGCTCTGCGGCCCGTTGGGATTGGTATTGACGTCCAGGAAGTCGTGACACGCCGTGCCCAGGCCGACGACTCCGACGAGCAGCGCGACCGCGGTCTTGTTCATGGTCAGAACCCCAGTCTCACGCCGAAGTTGACGCCGCGCGGCACGGGGAAATTGCCGTAGTCGATACCGACGCCGCCCGATCCGCCGACGGCGGCGGTATTGCCGTTCACGATCGGATCGAGCCCGGTGTAGTTGGTGATCAGGAACAGGTCCGTGCCTTTGACGAACACGCTGCCGTCCCCGGCGTGGAAGAAGCGCAGGGCCGCCGGCGGCAGCGCGTAGGAAAGCTGCACGTCCCGCAGTCGCAGCCAGTTGATATCCCGCTCGATGAACAGCTCCTCGCTCATGCTCGTGTAGTAGGCTGGCTGCACGGACGGGATGACCACGATCGTGTTGACCGTGGGATTCGCGCTGTTCTCCTTGCCGTCGCGCAGCACCCCCGGAATCACGCGCGGCTGCTCGCGGTCGAGCGTGCTCATGCTGAGCCCGTGCGTGGTGAGGTAATGATCGGTCGCGTCGAACACGTCGCCGCCCTTCCGGATGTCGAGCAGGAAATCCAGGGTCCAGCGCTTGTAGTGGAGCGTGTTCGTGAGCCCGATGGTGAAATCGGGTTGGCGATCGTAGCCGGCATCGATGAAGTCGGCCGAGCGGACGGGCAGGCCCGAGGTCGGATCGATCAGCAGCGCGCCTTGGTGCCCGCTGTCGCTCTTGACGCGCAGATAGAATTGACCCGTGAGCGACATGGTGGAGAGCCCCGGCATCGTCCCGGCCCGCACGTTCCCGTACAACCAGGTGTCCGAGACGTAGGACTCCGGCAGATTACGGGGAAGGAAAGTCACGATGCTCCCCGCGGCCGCGAAGTTCGCGCTCACGTCCCAGGAGAACTCAGGCTTCAGGATGGGGGTGCCCCGCAGCGTGGCCTCCACGCCGCGGCTTCTCGTCTTCCCGCCGTTCAGGTTGAACAGGATGAAGCCCGTTCCATAACTGCCGCGGATGTTCTGGATGATCTGGTCCGTCGTCACCTTGCGGTAGGCGGTCACGTCGAGACTGAGCCGGTCGTGCAGGAAGCCCAGCTCGGCGCCGCCTTCGACCGACCGGGCAAACTCCGGTCGCAAGTCCAGGTTGGGGCCCCAGAAGTTGTACCCATAGCCGCCGTACGACGTGGTCTTGTACTGCAGCGCCGGCCGATAGGCATAGGGCGGCGCATCCTTGCCCGCCTCGGCATAGGCGGCGCGCAGCTTCGCGGTCATGAAGCGGCCGATGCCCTTGAATGCGTCGGACAGGACGAAGCTCGTCGAGACGGACGGATAGAAGAGCGAGTTATGTCCCGGTGGCAGGGTCGAGGTCCAGTCGTTCCGGCCGGTCACCGTCACGTAGAGGAACTGCCGATAATCGAGCGTCGCGCTGCCGAAGACGCTGACCACCCGGCGCTCGGTGACCGTCGTCAACGGCATCCGGGTGCTCGTGTTGTTGATCGAGACGAATTGCGGGTCCAGGAACTGCGTGCCGTCCATCGCGTCCGTCGTCGACTTCTGGTCCACGACCGCGTGACCCACGAGGCCGTTGATCGAGAGGGCGGGCGTGAGCGCGTGGGGGTTGAAGCTCAGTATCGTCTGCGCGCTCAAGTTGCGCGTGACGTCGGCCGCCACATCGAGAATGCCGCCGTTGGCGAAGCCGACCGCGCTTTCTGGATGGCGCAGGATCTGCTCTTCGTTCGTGTAGCCATCCAGTCCGAGGTTGGTCTTGAGATAGCCCCAAGAGAACGGCGCGGCCTGGAGGCCGAGGTTGACGAGCAGCCGATTGTTCCGGGAGTTCTGCTGGTTCTTGTCGACGTTGAAGTAGGGGTTGTCGATTTCCGCGGATTGCGTCAGCAGGGTCAGCCGGCGCCGCGTGCCGGCCGGCGTGAGAAAGTCCTTGGCGTTGTCGTTTTGCGGCCATGCCAACAAGCCGATCAGCGGACCGTCGTCTCCCTTCCACGGTTGATCGTTGGTGTCGTAGGCATACGTCATCGAAAGGTCGGCCGTCAACCAGGGTTTCACCTGCGCCCGCGACGCCCCGGTCAGGTTGAGGCGATTGTACCGCGAATTCGGCACGACGCCGTTCTGCTGCAGCGTGGACGCGTCGAACCGGTAATTGATCCGGTTGTCCGGCGCCGCGCCGCTGAACACCAGATTGTTGCGGGCCGTCACGGCCGTCCGGAAAAAGCCGTCGATGTTGTCGTAAAACGCCGTGCCGGCGGGATACGGGCTGCCGAAGTACGTGAACGAGCTGAACGTGCCGCCGGCGCTGGAAGGGCCGTACACTCGCTGGATGTCGGGGTGCGCGCCGGTGCGCTCGACGGTGAAGCTGTTGCTGTACTCCACGCTGCTCGCCCCGGGTTTGCCGCGCTTGGTGATGATGACGATGGCGCCGTTGGCCGCGTCGATGCCGTACAGGGCGGAGGCCTCCGGCCCCTTCAGCACGGTCAGCGTCTCGATGTCCTCCGGATTCAGGTCGGCCGCCCGATTGGTGAAGTCCACTCCGCGGTTGCTCAGCGCCGTGTTCGAGCTCTGATCGGACGCCAGCACCCCCGTGTTCATCGTCTTGTTGTCCAGCGGCAGCCCATCGACGATCATCAGCGGCTGGTTGCTGCCGCTGATGGAGCTGACGCCCCGGATCACGATCGACGCGGAGGCCCCGGGCACGCCCGACGTGCTCGTCACATCGACGCCGGCGATACGCCCCTCCAGCGCGTTGACGAAATTCTCGCGCTGCGTCTGAGCGATCTCCGGACCCGGCACGCTCTGCTGCGACCAGCTCACGCCGCGCTGCTCGGCGGTCTGCCCCAGGGCTGTCACCACCACGGCGTCGAGACTCATCGCGACCCGGCGGAGCTGGACGTCGATGACATTCGCGTCAGCGACGGTGCGTTCCACCGGTGCGGTCCCGATAAACCGGAACTGCAGCTCCTGGCCGACCGCGGCGCCAATGGAATAGGCTCCCTGGCTGTTCGTCGATGTGCTCTTACCGGTCCCCTTGACCGCGACCGTGACGCCTGCCAGGGGAGCGCCCTGCTCGCTGGTCACCGTACCGGTAATGGTCTTTTGCTGTGCGAACGCGCGGGGAGCGGCGACGAGGAGTAATTCCACCAACAGCGTGACGGCGCGTTTGGTCATGATGACGGCTATCGGGTTTTGGGGGCGCCTGTTGCGTTCGCAAGACGCGCGCCCCACCGCGTGGTGCTCAGCCGCCGCGGTGATGTGGCGACGACGCAACACTCAACGCCGCGAGCACGTACGCCAGATTCGCCGTGCCGTCCATGATCGGCTCGTTGGTCGAGTAGTCCCCCACGTCGTCGTGGTACACGATGAAGCCGGTATTGAACGGGGCGTACTCGTCCGCCGCGAGCAGCCGGATCCCCCGCAGGTGCTCGAAGATCGAGCGGTACACGGGACCGTCCACCAGCCCGCCCGTGAGCTGCAGGTGCAGCTGCTCGGCGACCACCGAGTGGGGCGTCCGCGGGTAGTTGGCGCCCAGCCCGATGACCATCGACACGCCCCATGGATTGGTCCCAAACAGCCAGTCGAGCGCCGCGGTCTCGTACTCGAGGTAGCTCGAATCGCCCGTCATGCGTCGATAGAACTGTGCCTGGGTGGCGAACGAGGCGAGCAGGTTGTTCGAGCACCAGATGAAAGGAATTCCGATCCGAAAGCCGTTGTGAGCTCGGCGGACCACCGCCTCGAGGCCACGGCCGTAGTACTGGGCCATGAGGCGCCGGGCGCTGTCGGGCTCCCCTCCCACGCGCCAGACCTCATAGTGGCCGTTGTTGTGCCAGGGATACCACTGGTAGTGGCGCGCCGTGTCTTGCCCCATCCACGGAGTCACCGGTTCCTGCGCAGCGTACGCGAGCGCGGCGTCGAAATAGGTCCGCTCGCCGGCCAGCCCATAGAGCTCCGCGGCGCCGAGCTCCATGTCGTCCACCCAGTTGTCCTCCTCGTAGAAGTAGGGCGACCGGGCGGGCGCGGTCTGGCATACGCCGGGATGCGCGGCGCCGAGCGCGTATACCGCCCGCGCGCGCCCGGCGAGACGGCGGGCGAGCACGCTGTCGCGCTCGCGGAACAGCGCGGCGCCCAGCGCGAACGCGGCCGCGTATTTCCCCGCCGTGGACGCGAGGCCCGTGGAGCGGTTCTTGTTCTCGAACAGTCCCTGCGGTTTCCCGGTGCAGGGGTACACCGGGCGCCGCACTCCCGGCCCCCACCCATAGTCGGACGAATCGTTGACAGGAAGGTCCCAGTGGGCGTGGTCGCGGTCGTCCCCCAGCTGATTGAGCAGCAGGTCGTCTTCCGGATACATCTTGAGCAGCCAGGCGAGCCCCCAGCGCGCCTCGTCCAGCACGTCGGGGACGCCGTTCGCCCCGGGAAGACCATTCGCCTGAAACCGGTCGGCGAACGCCTCGGGATGATCTCGGTATGCGAGCAGCAACATGGTGGTCGCGTGCGCCGTGGTGGCGCCGTACTGCAGATAGTCCGACGCGTCGGCCCATCCCCCGCTCACCGGAATGAACTCGCCACTACGGGTTGGATGATCTACCAGCACGCCGTCGCTGCCCTGATGCACGGAGTCTCGGAACACCGGGTTATAGCCGGAGCGCTGCTCCCGCAAGTAGGCGAGCAGTGAGTCCGCCGCGCCCCGATAGACGTCGTCCGCGATCCGCACCGGGAGCGACCTCGCCCCTAGCGCCTCGATCCGGTAGACCCCCTCGCGGCGCAGCGTCGAGAAATCGAGCCGAAACGTGGCCGCGCACGGGCCGAACGGCCCGGCTGCTTCCGCGTCACTCGGCCCGAACACCGTGCGGTTGCGCTCGTCCACGACCACGAACGTCGCGCTCACCCGCGGCTCGAGTGCGCACACGACCGCCCGCTTGGGCGCCTCGGGCCGGTACCCGAGCTGGTTGATGCGAATGGCGACGCCGCTCGTTGCCTGCGGGGTGGGCCCTCCACGCCCCGGCGGGCCGCAGGACACGCCGGCGGCGAGTAGGAGCAGCCAGCCGACGCGACTACGGCCGCGTGCGTTTCGGCGAGGGCGTCCAGGGAGCATCGAGATCGAGACCGACCAGCCCCAGCGGATCGAACGTGATGCCGCCGTAGGCGGCGAGCCAGTGGAGGTGCGGGCCGGTCACGCGCCCCGATGCGCCGACCTCGCCGATCTGCTGGCCGCGCGCCACTGTGTCGCCGACCGCGACCAGCGTGCGACTGAGATGCAGGTACCCGGTGACGAGCCCCGCGCCGTGATCGATGAGGACGGTAGTCCCGCTCAGATATAGATCCGCCACCAGGGCCACCACGCCCCGGTTCGCCGCCCACACGCTCGCGCCGCGCCGACCGGCGAAGTCGACGCCCATGTGACGGCTGCGCAGCATGCCGTTGAACATGCGCGCCACGCCGAACCGATCCCTTATCGCGCTCGACCGGGGGCGGATGAACGGCTCGTGCCACAGTCGGGGCGTGTCGTGCGCCTGGTGCCGTACGCCAGTCACCAGCTCCTGTTCTTCCTTGATCCGCTCCTCGAGCGAGTCCGGAGGTTGCACAAACTCGGGCGCCGCTCGCAGCTTCTCGCGCGGCGCCCGCCGCCGCCGGGGCACGAGCCAGGCGACTACGGTATCAGTCAGTCCACCGGCTCGGTCAATCGCCGCACGGGCCGCGACGCTGTCCGCCCGGTCGAACGGGATGGCGGCGAGTGCGCGTAAGCCGTGTGTCGTGCGCTCGAAATGGAGTGGCTCCCCGGCGAGCTCACCGTGCACCGCGGTCACGCTGTCCCCGGTGGGGGCCGAGAGCTCGAGCACCACGACGGACCCCTCGAGGGGTGCACGCGGACGCCACGTGAGGCGCGGCGGGCCGGCGACACTCTGCGCGGACGCACTCGGCACACCGAGGCACGCGACCAGCGCGACGACCGAAACGACCACCCCGCGCCGCACCACGACCATCGCCGTGACGAGCAGCAACGCCGCCAGGAGAAATGGCGCCCCCGGCACTCCCGCCGCGCGGAACGGGCCGATCGCCGCGGCGAACACCTGCGTGAACAGCACCGGCGCGATCACCCCCGCGATCCCCATCACACTGGCGATCGCACCCTGCAAGCGGCCCTGCTCGTCCGCCCCCACGCGCCGGGTCATCAGGCCCTGAAGCGCCGGATAGGTGAGCCCGAACAGGCCCCCGATGGGAATCCCGAGCAGAAACAGCGCCCCGGTCGGCGCCAGGCCGTACAGCGTGAACGCGACCGCGCCGAATGCGAGGCCCGCGACGAGCGCCCGCGGCTCGCCCAGCCGCTTCACCGCGGCCCCGACCAGCCCGCCTTGCACGATCATCGACACGACACCGACGCCCGAGAGCGCGAACCCGACGGCGCGCGCCGTCCAGCCGAAGCGATAGTCGCCGTACAACACGAACAGGCTCGGGAGCGCGTCGTGCGCCACGCGATAGAGAAAGGCGACCAGCGCGAGGCCGAGCAACGCCTCGCGCGCCCGCAACAGGCCGAGCGACCCGACGGGATTGGCGCGGCGCCACGCGAACGGCGCCCGCCGCTCGACCGGCAACGACTCGGGGAGCACGAACCAGCCGTAGGCGGCGCCCACCACGCTCAACCCGCCCGCCGCCCAGAACGGCGCGCGCAGGCCGATCCCGCCCAGCAGTCCTCCCACGGCGGGGCCGAGGATGAACCCGACGCCGAAGGCCACGCCCAACAGGCCAAATTTCGCGGCGCGCTGGTCGGGCTCGGTGACGTCGGCGATGTACGCGAACGACGTCGAAAAGCTCGAGGCCGTGATCCCGGACAGCATGCGGCCGAGGAACAGCCAGCCCACGGTGGGCGCGAGCGCCATGACGGCGTAGTCGAGTCCCAACCCGAGGCACGACAGCAGAATCACGGGCCGGCGCCCGACACGGTCCGAGAGCGCGCCCAGCACCGGCGCGAACACGAACTGCATCGCGGCCCACACGGTGCCGAACAGGCCGACCATGCCGGCGGCGCTCGCCTCGTTGCCGCCCTCGAGCTCGATGACGAGCTTGGGGAACACCGGCGCGATGATTCCGAGCGCCAGCATGTCGAGCAGCACAGTGCCGAAAATGAACCAGAAGGTCGCACGCCGCACGGCGGGGAGGGGCGGCCTAGAACCGCCCGACGAGTCTGGCGATGGCGGAGCGGCAACCCTGCTGCAGGTCCCGCTCGAGCGCGTCGCACAGCGCCTTCGCCTGCACGTCGGAGTGGTAGTAGTACACGAAGTCCAGTACGGCGCCGAGCACGCAGGACGACCGCTGCTCGTGGCCCACACCGAGCTTGCAGGTCGCCATCGTCGCCGGCACCTGATCGCGACTCATGGTGGCCGCGTCACGCCCCAGGCTCTGGTAACAATTTTTGCGGAACGGCGCGCCCACGCCGGCGCACAACGCGAACACCTTGGCGAAATCGCCCTGCACCACGCCCAGCGCGTACGAAGTCTGCATGTCGAAGCACTCCGCCTTGTACTTCTCCGCTACGGCGGTGCAGGGATACAGCGGCTCGCTCGGCTTCAGGTACGTGCTGTAGTGGCCGCCATGCGCGCCGTCCACGATCAGGTTCTCCATGAAGACGCCGTTGACGCAGGCATTCTGCTCCATGGCACCCGTCAGGCCGTCGCAATCGTGCAGCGCGTCGAACAGCTCGTCGTTTCGCACGGCCATGATGGCATGTCCCAGGCCGTGCACGCAGTTGAAGTAGTCGAGCGACCGGCGTTCTTTCCCCGGAACGGCGGCACAGGCGGCGTCGAGGTCGCTCAGCAGGCTGCCGCGTCCCCGCGCCAGCGCGAAGCCCTGCATCACGCCGTGGTAGTATCCCGAGCCGCAGGCATTGTCGCCATGACGAAACGCTACGGCGACGTCGCCGTACTGCGCCATCGCCGCCTGACCGATCGCGTGCGTGATGGCATGGCACAGCCGCTGCACCTCGGGATCGGCGCCGTACCGCGCCTTCAAGTCGGCGAAGGCCTGCGCAACGCCCTGCCCGGCGACGATCGAGCGATAGCGCTGCTCGTAGCACCCCAGCGCGAGGCGCGGGTCGTTGGAGCAGGGGGCCGCCGCCGGGGCGCGTGCCGCCGTGAACACACGAGAGCCGTGGATGCCCGCCGCGGCGACGGCGAGCACACCGATCGCGATGAATCCGGTCCGGCCGGTCAGTTTCATGCGTCCCACCATAACAGGGGCGGGGGACCGGACGGAAGCGTGTCGCGCCGCTTCTCTAGGCCGACGACCCGGCGGCGGTGTTCACTCCCAGGAGCCCGTTGATCGGGCACACGCGGGTGCGCGCCGTCTGAAACGCCCCGATCGCGACGACCACTCCGGCGATCAGGCCCCAGTAGCCCTTGTGCACCAGGGGCAGCCACGCATCCAGCACCGCGAGAATCAGCAACGGGTAGCCGAACTGTGCCGTCCCATCCTTGAACCCGCCCATCGCGAACAGAATCCCGACGTACATCATGGCCGCGCACACGATCCACGTGAGAAATCCCAGCGCCTGGAAGAAGCCGTCCAGCGCGGTGAGTCCGCCGATGATCGCCAGCGTGCCGGCCACCTGACGGGCCCGGGCGTCGAACGGCCCTACGTTGATGCCAGCCTGCGCCATGGAGCTACCTCCGGTGGAGTGCGTGCAGAAGGATACCGCGTTGTGGGATGGGGCGTGGTGGGGTACGGCGTTGTCGGGTGAGGCGTTGTCGGATGAGGCGCTACCGGATACGGCGTTGCCGGGTGAGGCGTTGTCGGGTGACGCGTTGGCGGCTACGCAGTATCCGACAACGCAGTACCCGACCACGCAGTATCCGACAACGCAGCATCCGACAACGCAGCATCCGACAACGCGTTACCCCCACAACGCCTCATCCCGACAACGCCTTACCGGGCAACGCCTTACCCCGCAACGTATCTCCCGTCGTTGTACGCCGCCCCCGCCGCGTGGCATATTGGTGCCCCCTTATGGCCATCGGCGACGTCTGGCTGTTCCGCATCGTGCATCAGGACACGGGCAAGCCCGCGCAGGGCGTGCCCGTGACGGTGCTCGACCGAGCGGGCAATGCCGCGGGCCACTGGGTGAGCGATGCCGACGGCATCGTCGCCGTGCCACGCCGCGACATCCCCAAGCTGCGGCTGCGCGTGGGGCTGCGCAGCGAAGATCCCATCGAGCTCGCCACGGCTACGCTCGGCGACGAGCCGACGCCGCTCGCCGCGCCCAGTCAGCTGCCGCCCCCGATGGGATCGGGGGAGCGCGCGGTGCGCGAGCTGCACCCAGCTCCTGCCGCTCCACCCGCGACGGCACCGCCCGCGCGCGGGCCCGATCCCGTGGAGGTGCCGGGACACGTCCTTTACTTCCAACGCCTCGCCATGTTCGCCGAGCGTGCGCCCACGGCGGCGGCGCCGGCGCGCGATCCGGTGGCCGACTTCTTCGCGCTCGCAAGCGAGGGGTCGAGCGCCATGCGCTATGGCGCGCTCATCGAGGTGGAAGAGTTCTGGCAGTCGCTCGGCGTGCAATGGGGTGAGCTGCTGTACAGCGCGACGCTCACCCCGGGAGACGAGGCCAAGCTCGTCGTGCTGGACGGCCGCTGGCGCCGCGAGTCCGACGGGCGCGAGCGTCCGCTGCAGATTCTCGCCCGTATGGTCGGCACCTCGATGCTCGGCGATCTCGTCACCGCGCTGCGGCCCGAGCTGCAGCTCGACGCGCTCACGCTCACCGAGCCGGGGCTGGAGGCGGCGGCCGCCGACACCGTCCAGATGATCCGCGACCGCACCGAGCGTATGAGCAACGCGCTGCGGCGCCGCCCGCTCGGCGTCGTGGACGCCCCCGCCGATGCCCCCGCCACCGGCGTGCGCACGGTCCGCAACACCACCCGCGATCGTCTGGTGACATTCCACTTCTTCGAGCCGCTCGAGCGCTTCAAGGTCATGGTGCGGAGCCCGCGGGCGCGACCGGTGATCTTCGTGCCGTTCCGACTCCCCAACGTGGCGACCACGGACGTGGTGCGGCGCTTCGGCTACCTGTTCCGCCGCACGCTGCTCGATCGCGGCATGCTGCCCGACCTCGAGCGGCTGCTCGGCGGCGATGACGCCGGTGTGCCGTCGGAGGCGCGCAGCCGGTTGCTCGAGCACATCGAGGCGAACCTGCTGTACTACTCGACCGCGATCATCTCGGCGGGCGATCCGGCGGCGCGCCAGGTGGCGCTCTCCAAGTTGCGCGACCCGGCGGGACGGCCGCTCACGGACGTGATCGAGAACACCGTGGTGGGACGCATCGGCACCGCGATCGCCCTGCCACTGCGCTCCGCCGCACAACTCCCGGCCGAGTGGCGCGACGCCCTGGCGGCGTACCAGGCAAAGCCGCTACGCGTCACCGAGGGGTTCGTGGTCACGATTCCCCATCCCGGCGTCTGGGTCAGCGCGCAGGCGCACGAGCCGATGCAGCAGCAGCAGGCGGACGCGGAGGCGGCCGGGTGATGGCGCGGCGGACGGCTGTTGGCGCGCAGGGCCCGCCGGCGCGGCGGGTTTTTTTTGGGTCGGCGAAGGGCATCGCGTCGCTCACCTTGCTGGTGGCGCTCGCGGCGTGCCCCGCGCAGACGCCCGAGGTGCCGCCGCGCTCCGCGCGGGACACGGCCGGGGCTGGGTCCGCGGGGGCGGGGGCGGGGGGGGCGCGCCCACCGCGGGACACGGTGCTGGAGCAGCGCGTCGCCCGGCTGGAGCTGCGGTTGCTCGAGCGCGACGCGCAGCTCGAAGAGCTGCAGACGCGGCTCGACGAGGCGCGGCAGGAAGTGGTGCGCGCCATGGCGAAGCTCCAGACCGTGGCGAGCCGCGCCGAGGCGGCGTCGGCGATCGCGGAAGCGGAAATTGCCCTGCAGTCGCTCCGCGCCGCGGCGCCATCGCAGCCGGCCACGGAGCTGGCCCAGGCCACCACGCTGCTGCAGCAGGCGAGCGCCGAGTTCGCCAAGCAGAACTACGGCGGGGCGCTGTATCTCGCGAACCAGGCCAAGCGCGTCGCTGGGGCGGGCAAGGGCGGTGTGGGGGGCGAAGGACGGACGGCATTACGTGCGGGCGAAGTGGCGTTCGCCGTGCCCGTGCAGCTCCAGGCGACGGCGCACGGCAACGTGCGCGAGGGGCCGGGGGGCGGTTACAAGGTGCTCTTTACGGTGGACCCGGGTGCGGGGCTGACCGGCTATTCCTACGTGGATCAGTGGGTACGGATCGCGGACGAGGGCGGGCGCAGCGGCTGGATCTTTCTGAGCCTCATCGGGCGACGCGCGGCCCGTTAGCGCACGGCGCGCAGCACACGGTTTCGTCCGTCACGCTTGGCCTGGTACAACGCCGCGTCCGCGCCGGCCAGCAGCTCGTCGGGGGACTCGCCGTCCGCGGGGAACTGGGCGACTCCCACGCTGACCGTGAGCTTCCCGCCCAGCAGCGCGTCGCGTGCGAGCTGCTCCTGAACGCGTTGCGCGCTCTCGGTCGCGCCCTCCGCCTCGGTCTCGGGCAGCAGCACCACGAACTCCTCCCCGCCATACCGCGCCGCGCAATCCACGTCGCGAGTGGACTCTTTGAGGATGGCCGCCACGCGCGCCAGCGCGGCATCGCCCGCGAGGTGGCCGTATGCATCGTTGTATTCCTTGAAGCGGTCCACGTCCAGCATGAGCAGCGTGAACGGGTGCTCCAGCCGGCGTGAGCGGCGCACCTCGTTCGCGAGTGCCTCCATGACGTAGCGCCGGTTGTAGAGTCCCGTGAGGTCGTCGGTGATCGAGAGCCGCTCGAGCTCGCGGCGGCTGTCGCGCAACCGCGCCACCATGTCGTTGAACACTTCCGTCACATAGCCGAGCTCGCCGCCGCCCACCACCGGCAGGTCGACGTCGAGGTCGCCTCCCGCGACTTGGGCGGCGCCGCGCGTCAGGCGGTCGAGCGGCCGGGTGATCAGCAACCCGAGCACGTAGGCGAGCAGGCCCACGCCGACGAGCAGCGCCGCGACGAGCAGGATGGTGACGTTGCGGAGACGGGTCACCTGGCGGAACGCCTCCGCCGCGGGGACCTGGACCAGCACGGCCCACTCGACGTGGGGCACCCGCTTGGCCGCGGCGAGCACGCGGTCGCCCCGGAACCCGGTGAGCTCGATGGGGAGCTCCTCGTGCTCGAGCAGCCGCCGCGTGAACGCACTGTCGAGGTGGCGCTGCATCAGGTCTTCGCGCTCCGCCTCCGAGCTCACCAACGGCTGACCCGCGGTGGTGATCAAGTACACGCGGCCGCTCGCGCCCGCGGCGAAGCGGCGCAGCAGGTGGTGCACCGCCGCCAGGTCGAGCTTGGCGGTGAGCGCGCCGACGAGGCGGCCCCCCGTCTGGTAGATGGGAACGGCGAAAACGACGACGTCCTTCCCGAGCGCGCCGTCGCGGTACGCGTCGCCCAGCACCGCGTTGTCCGTCCGGATGGCAGCGGCCCAGTTCGCCGGCAGGTGGGCGGGTGTCGCCTGCGGAGCCGTGGTCGCCACCGCTTGGCCCTGCGGGTTCACGACCAGCAGCTCCGGATAGTCCGCGAAGCGCTCGCCCACGGAGCGCAGGTAGTCGGTGAGACGCGCCAGAGCGGGGGCGCCCCGGCCGCGCGTGATCAAGTCGAGGTTCTCCGAGACCTCGTACGAGCTCGCGAACACGCGCAGCTCGTACAACCGCTCCTTGACCCACAGATCCATTTCGCGCGCGGTCTGCGCGCTGACGCTCTGCAGCTCGCCCGTGATCTTCTCCGTGAGCGAGCGCTTGTTCTGCAGGTAGGAGATCCACGCCGTGGTGAACGACGGGATGAGCGTGGCGAGGATGCCGAACACCAGCATCTTGCTGCGGATGCTGTCCAGCCGCAGCAGTCGCAAGCCGCGCGAGACCACCTGCTCCCAGGAGGTCACGCGATCGTCCTAGAAGTGGGGCTCGTCCGCGGTGGGACCGTACACCGCGGGGACGGGGATGCCGTTGAGCCGCAGATACACGGTGAGCTGGCCGCGATGATGGACGAGATGATTGAGCACCGTGCGGCGGTACACCGTGAACTTCGGGCTGGTATTCACCGTCCGGCCGGCGACCTTGAACGCCCAGGGCTTCTGGAACTCCGGGTCGGCGGTGCGGGCGATGGCGGCGCGCGCCTCGGCCGCGTTGCGGTCGAACAGCTCCAGGATGCGGGCGGTGCTCTCGAGCGCTGCGAACTTGGGAGCCGGTCCGCCCGGCGGCATGATGTCCAGCTCGTCGCGCGTCACGGCGTTCACCGCCCAGGCGGGCAGCTCGGCCACCAAGGTCGCGAGCCGGCCGAGCGTCATCGATTTGGGATGGGGCTTCCAGGCGGCCTTGCCGTCGGGGACCCGCTCGAGCACACGGCGTGTGGCGGCCATCTCCTCATCGAATTCCGGAATCAGCCAGTCGGCGAGCGGCATGCGCGGCCTCGTTCGCAGGAGTGTCGCGAAGGTAGTGACGCGGGTGGGCGGGGGCAAGAACGGGGAGGCTTCACCCGCTCGAAAAGCGTCCTTCGCTGCTGTTCGCGCACGTCTTCGCCGAACGCACGTCCTTCGCACCTGGGGGAAAGCAGGTCCTTCGCGCCTGCGGCGCTGAGGATGACAGCGCTCGCTCGCTTGCGGAGGGAGGGAAATGAGAACCCTCCCATTTTTCTACCTGAGACGCGCGACGCTGTCATCCTGAGCGAGCGCGCTCCGCGCGCGAGCGAAGGACCTGCTTGAGGACGCCTGGCGCATGCAGGGAAGGCGCGCGAGCGAAGGACGTGCTGTTCCCGCACGCCGTCCCCGAGGGCATGTCCTTCGCACCTGTGGGAAAGCAGGTCCTTCGCGCCTGCGGCGCTCAGGATGACCCCGCGCCCTCGCTTTGTGAAGAGGGGAAGGAAGGAGACCTCCCCCTTCCACGGACCGCGCGCTAGCGTTGCTGTTCCCCCCAGCCTCGGAGCGATTCGTGGTGAGCGGCACGCGTAAGGCGACGTTGTACAAGTGGGACGATCTCCCGCGCGAAGAGTTGCACGAACGCTTGTCCCGCCGCCTCATCACCGGCGATCGCGTGATGCTGGCGCACGTCTACTTGAAGCAGGGGTGCGTCGTCCCGCGGCACTCCCACGAGAACGAGCAATTCACCTATATCCTGGAAGGCGCGCTCCGGTTCCTGGTGGGTGCGGACGGCGCCGAGGAGTTCGTGGTGCGCGCGGGGGAGGTGCTCCACCTGCCGGCGCACCTGCCGCACGAGGCGCACGCGCTCGAGGATACGCTCGACGTGGACGTGTTCTCCCCGCCGCGCGAGGACTGGCTCAACAAGACGGACGCGTATCTCAGGAAGTAGTGTGCCCGATCGCCCGGAGGAACTCCCGGTCCCACGCCGCCGCAATGCCCTCGCGGGGGGAGTACGGCCCGGGCTCATAGGCGCGGGATGACACGCCCAGCTGCGCGCGCTCGCAGATGTTCCAGTCCTGGCGGTTCGTCTCGTCCCAGAAGCCCACGGCGTCCTGCGGGTCGAACCCCGGCTGCCCGAACGCGTCGGCAGGGAACAGCCACTCGCAGGTGATGTGCGTGCGGTCGGGCGCCGCGGGCCAGAGCGTGTGGAACATCACGTAGTCGGGATGCAGCGAGAGCAGCAGATTCGGAAAGATCGTATAGAAGTAGACCCGGTTGCAGTCTTCCGCAGGGAGGTCCCCGACCGCCGGCCCACACGCCCGGCCGGAGAGCGTCAGGCTCCCGCCGGGGGCGGTGATCACCATATACCCGCCCAGATAGGGCCCCTCGAACAGATCGTTCTCGCCGCTGGTGTAGGGCGTGAGCTTCGCGAGTCCGGGATGGATCACGGGGCAGTGGAGGCATTCGGAGTAATTCTGGAACACGAACTTCCAGTTGGCGCGAACGTCGTAGTCGATGCGGGCGCCCGAGCGGAGCCGCTCGATGTTGAACCGGCTGAAGCGACGCTCGAGGGACGCGAACGCGCGAGTGAACGGCTCGGGGTCGCGCGCCAGATTGACAAACAGGAATCCCTCCCACGCCGCGAGCGCGACCGGGTGCAGCGGATAGTCCCGCTTGTCGAAGCCCGCGACCTCGTTCATATGCGGCGCGCCGATCAACGCGCCGTCGAGCGTGTAGGTCCACGCGTGGTAGGGGCACTGAATCGTTTCGGACAGGCGGCCGCGCTCGCCGTCGCACAGCCGGGTGCCGCGGTGGCGGCACACGTTGTAGAAGGCGCGCACGGCGCCATCCTGCCCGCGCACCAGGATGACGCTCTCCCCCGCGATCGAGCGGACCATGTAATCCCCGGGCGCGCCCAGCTCGGCGGCGCGCCCGACACACACCCAGCGCTCTGCGAAGATTCGCTCCTGCTCCTCGGCGTAGATCCCGGCGTCCACGTAGTAGCGGCGCGGCAGCGTGCGCTGTCCCTGCTGGTAGGCCTGGGTGGCTTTGATGAACGTGGCCATGACGACTAACGCTATGGAGCCCCGCGCCCGAATGCCACTCCCCGGCGCTCCGGTCCGAGCCCCGCGACCACGGCACCGAGGATGAACACGGCGGCCGCGGAGAGCGCCATGGCTTGCGCGTAGCTCGTGCCCGTGGCGAACAGCGCTTGCGCGTGCGGGATCTGGCTCGCGATGGCCACGCCGCACTGATAGGCGAAGCCCGGCAGGAATCCCCGCACCGCATCGGGCGAGAGCTCGTTCAAGTGCGCGGGGATCACCCCCCACGCGCCCTGCACGAAGAACTGCATTATGAATGCTCCCGTCCAGAGCAGCGGCAGGGTCGGCGCGAACGCCCAGATGGGGATGGTCACCACCGCGCCCGCGAGCGCCAGCCCGATGGTGCGGCGCCGTCCCAGGCGGTCGGAGTAGAGCCCGCACAGCACGCCGCCCACCAGCGCACCCACCTGCGAGAACGCCGTGAGCGCTGCGCGCGTGGTCGGCCGAAACCCCCAATCCCGCTCCAGGAACGTGGGGTACATGTCCTGGGTGCCGTGGGACACCATGTTCATCATCGCCATGAGGATGGTCAGGTAGACGAACAGTCTCCAGTTCGCGGCGATCGCCCGCCCCAGACCGCTCCAGTTGTCGTGCCGGGTCTGCCGCCACACGTCCGACTCCCGCACGCGTGCCCGTACGAACAGCGCCAGCAGCGCGGGCAGGCCGCCGATGAAGAAGAGGGGGCGCCATCCCCAGCGCGGGAACACCACGAGGTAGCAGACCGCCGCGAGCAGGTACCCCAGCGCATAGCCCTGCTGCAGCAGTCCGGACACGACGCCGCGGTAGCGGGCTGGGACCTTCTCCATCACCAGCGACGCGCCCACGCCCCACTCCGCGCCCATCCCGATCCCGAACAGCGCCCGTAACACCAGGAACGTGGCGTAGCTCGGCGCCAGCCCGGTGAGCACCTCGACCACCGAGTAGAACACCAGATCGATCATCAGCGGCAGCTTGCGCCCGTAGCGGTCGGCCAGCAGCCCGAAAATGAACGCGCCCACGGGCCGGAACAGCAGCGTGAGCGTGAGGGAGAGGGCGATGGCGGCATCCGACTTCCCGAATTCTTTTCCGATCGCCGTCAACGTCATGACGACGAGGAAAAAGTCGAACGCGTCGAGCGTCCAGCCGAGGAATCCGGCGAGGACGGCGGCGCTGCGGTCGTCAGCGGCGGGCCGGGTGACGGTCATTGGTGTCCCGCGAGTTGGGCCTCTAGATTACACTCGTGCGCGTCACCCTGCTTGCTTCGCTCGTGCTCTGGTGCGTCACCCTCACGGCCCAGAGCGCAGGTACCCGGCCGACCATCGCGGTGATGAACCTGCGGTTCGACGGTGAGCACGCCAACGTGCTCGGGCCGGGCGACACGGCGGTCGTGGCGGCGGCGACGAGCAAGCTGCTCGCCACCCTGCGCTCCTCGGAGGCGGTGACGGTCGTCGATTCTGCCGCGGTAGCCGCGGCTGTCGCCCGCGCCGAGGCGGACGGGAACGCCTGCGACAACCGCTGCGCCGTCGCGGTCGCCCGGCGGCTCGGCGCGCGCTGGGTCGCCAAGGGCAGCATCTCGAACCTCTCCGGGCTCGTGTGGCAGTTCGCAGCCGAGCTGTTCGACGTCGCCACCGGCGAGCCGGTGCTCGTCGACAGCTACGAGATCAAGGGCGACCCGGCTCGGATGGCGCCGGTCGGCGCGCACATGTTCGCCCAACGGGTCGAAAAGAAGATCGGCGGGCCGTTGCACTGACCGCTTCGCTCCCCTCTCCCACCGCTGGAGGTCGCATGCTTCGCCTCTGCCGTTTCGGACTGGTCGCCGTGCTCGGCATCGCGCTCGTCGTGGCGCCTGCCTCCGCCCAAGAGGCCGCCTCCGACACGCTGCTCACCGTGAATCACTACCTCGACTGGGAGCAGGTGAGCGATCCTCAGATCTCACCCGACGGCGCCCAGATCGTCTACACCCGCCGCTGGGTGAACAAGCTCGAAGACAAATGGGATTCGGCGCTGTGGATCATGAATGCCGACGGCTCGCACAACCGGTTCCTCGTCAAGGGCAGCGACGCGCGCTGGTCGCCGGACGGCAGCCGCATCCTCTATCTGACCGATGGGGAGCCCAAGGGAACGCAGCTGTTCGTCAGATGGATGGACGCCGAGGGCGCGTCGTCACAGGTGACCCG